>PVBE010833665.1_pt1 | contig 137622 bp, 131 predicted proteins | sample 1631181 | NCBI WGS metagenome assembly PVBE01 (sample SAMN08397723, study PRJNA350692) | Marine metagenome, whole genome shotgun sequencing project. | isolation source: water | place: Pacific Ocean | collected 2012-04
CGGGGCCCACTGCACGCCGCGAAATCCGGATCGGCCCGGGGCGCACTGCACGCCGCGAAATCCGGATCGGCCCGGGGCGCACTGCACGCCGCAAAATCCGGATCGGCCCGGGGCGCACTGCACGCCGCGAAATCTGAAATAACCGGGGGCGCACTGGAATCAGTCGCCCACGCATCCGGGCTCTTGCGAGATGCTCGTGCGGGTCTTGCGATGTTCGGCCTGGGGGCGCCGCTGCCGGCTGACCCTCCAATGACCGATGCGAGCGGCTAGGACGTCGACCCGCCGCAGAGCAACTCGCAGGCCTGGTGCAAGAACTCGACCGAAGTGCGCTCGTCCTGGATCGCGGCACGGAGCAGGAACTGGGTCTCCTGATCTGCGTCCATGCGTGCGGCGAAGCCCTCGAGCTGCTCGATCACCTTGGGATCGCCGGCCTGGGCTACGAACGTCTGGAGCTTCTCGGCGTCGCTCTTGTCGGGGTCACCGAGCGTGCCGATCAGAAACGTCTCGAGCTCTTCGGAAGCCTCCGCCTTCGGACTTCCGCCGAGCTCCTTGATGCGCTCCTCGAAGAGCTTCGCGTGGGCGGCCTCCCGCAGCTGAACCATGCGGAGCCCGCCGCGCAGACACTCGGTGTCGCTGGTCGCGATCCAGGCGCCGAAGCCGGCTGCCGCCGTCGCCTCGGCAACCCGGTAGCCATCCAGGAACTCGATGATCTCGGGCGTCGACATCGGGGCGTTGCCCCCGTCGAGGCTGTCGAGGCGCTTTCGAATCGCACCGACCTCTTCGCAAAGGCTCGTGATGGCCGTCTCGATCCGCGCCAGGGCGTCCCTGGCTTCCTTGGGGCTCGGCATGGGGGGTCCTCCTGGATAGGACCCCATTTTACTCGAACTCGGGCCCGGACGGGTGCCACCCCGCAGCTCAGTCGAAGATGAGGACGAGGTATGCGAAGAAGAGCACGAGGTGAACCGCACCCTGTAGGACGTTCGTGTGACCGCTCGAGAAGGTCACGACACTGACGGCGAGCGTGAGGAGCAGGAGCAGCGAGTCGACCGGAGGCAGGCCGAGCGTCACATGTCTGCCTGTGGCGATCGCGATGATGAGCACGGCGGGCACCGTCAGCGCGATCGTCGCCGCCACCGAGCCGAGAGAGATGTTCACCGAGCGCTGGAGACGATTGGCAAGTGCCGCCCGGATCGCGCTCATCACCTCTGGAGAAAGCACCAGGATCGCCACGATGAAGCCACCCAGAGCTGCGGGGGCGCCGAAACGATCGATGCCGATATCGATCGGAATCGCGAGATTCTTCGCCAGGAAGACGATCGGCACCAGGTAGGCGACGAGAAGAGCCGCGTGGACCCAGGCCGCGCGCAGAACCAGACCCGGGTGCTCGTCCTCGAGATCCGGCGCATCCGGGTCCGACGTAGCTCGCGGCGCGAGGAAATACGAGCGGTGCTTCACCGTCTGGACCGCAAGGAAGACAGCGTAGAGACCGAGGCAGGTCAAGAAGAGAAAGACCTCCTGAGGAAGCGAGAGCGTGGGGCCTTCGGTCGAGCGGGTGTAGTTGGGAAGGATCAGAACGAGAACTGCGAGGGGAAGAATCAGCGCGAGGAAGGCATTGGCACCCCGCAGGTTGTATTCCTGCTCGTGATGGCGCAGTCCGCCGAGGATCAGCGCCAAACCCACTATGCCGTTGAGCACGATCATGACGACCGCGTACATCGTCTCCCGAGCCAGAGTGGGGTTTTCAGCACCCGTGAGCATCACAGCCGAGATCATCATGACCTCGATCGAAATCACGGACAGGGTGAGGATCAGCGTTCCGTATGGCTCGCCCAGCAGAACCGCGAGTGCATCGGCGTGCCGGACCACCCCGAAGGCGGCCGCCAGGATCACGGCAAAAAGAATCGACGTCAGGCCCAGTAGCCAGACCCCGCTAGCAGAGCCCAGCCACACCGACCCGAAGACTCCGAACACGATTGCCACGAGCACACCGATCACGAGGGCGCTTTCGGCTGCCAGAAAGGCCAGCGGTCCGGTTGCTGCTCGCTTTTCCGTCATCGGCTGCACCGAAGAGACTCGGCAATACCCTCGGCCAAAGCTTGCTCGTCCTCCGTCAAAGCGAGAACCACAGCAGTCGCCTCGCCGCACTCGGACTGCACTCGCCCGGCACAGCGAGGGCGACGCCCGCGGGCGGAGTGGTTCAAGGTGTCGTGAAGTTGCAATCTGGTTCCTCTCGCCTGCCCGGCACACCCGCCCGGAAGCCTCGGACGCTCAGCGAGCGCGGTCAATCTTGACGCCGTGCCGCACAGCTTGCACGCAATTTCAGAAGACTGCCCAGCGCCGGCCCAGGGCACGCCGGGGCCCCCTCGGTCGGCCATCCAGAGCGCCGGAATGCACGTGTAGCCACCCGCAGGACGCAGCGCACGCTCGAGGAGCCCCGGCTCGCGGCGTTTCCGCGATCGATCGAAACGAGCGGACTGAAGCGCTATTCGCCGGCATCCCGGCCATGAGCAAGCCAGAACCCGGCCACGCCGGCGGCTTGATTTCCCGCCACTCGCCCTTATAGGCTACTGGTCCCTCCGGGTTTCCAGCGGCCGCGAAGGGCCATACGCGCGCCGGACTCGAGGACGATCGTGACCGCCGCAGAATCCACACGAATGGCATCCAAAGCGGAGGCTCTTGCCCGTGGAAAACAACAGCGTTCCTGAGGCCACCGACGCCGTAATCACCGGTATCGGTGGAGTCGTCGGCGCGTCGGCCGCACAGCTCTCTGCGATCCCGGAAACACGCGGGTCCGCGGTCGATGGGCCGTCAGTGGCCGCCAATCGGCATCACCAGAGCTTCCGAGAAATCGTGAACGCCCCGTGAGATGATGGTGTCGAAAAGACCGAACTACACAGACGCAAGGAGGTAGCCGATGACCGTCTTCTCGAGAACCTGGTGTATTCCCGTATTCGCCATGGTTTTCGTAGCGTGCGGATCCAACACCGGAGAAGCGACCGAGTCCGAGCCGTCCACGATCACCGTAAGTGGCGAAGGTGTGATCGAAGCCGAGCCGGACGTCGTCACCCTGAACATCCGAGTGGTAACCGAGGACCGGCTCAGCGCGGTCGCTACCCGGGACAACGCGGCGACGACGCAGTCCGTCATCGCCGCCCTGCGGAAGGCCATGGGAAAAGAGGCCCAGATCCAGACAACGGGCTACGCGCTGACACCGCAGTACGAATACCTCAAAACCACGTCTACCCGTCGGCTCAGGGGATATCAGGTGCGCAACAGCGTCTTGTTGCGAAGCGGTGACCTCTCGGGGATCGGGCGGGCGATCGACGCTGCATCCGATGCCGGTGCCAACGAGATCGATTCGCTGACCTTCGGGCTGCGTGATGACTTTGAGCACCGGCTCCAAGCGCTCGCAGCGGCGACGCAACACGCGCGATCCAAAGCAGATGCGATCGCGGCTGCACTGGGAAGGAAAGTCGCTCGCGTCGTATCCGTCGATGAATCCGGCAGCCCCCCTTCACCCGTCCTCATGCGAGCGCAAGTTTTGGGTAGCGCCCCGACGCCGGTGGAGACCGGAAATCTGGAGCTGCGCGCGCAGGTTTCGATGCAGGTAGAACTCACGGACTAGCGGAGGATCGGAATGCCGACCGCAGAGAAAATGCGGGAAACGCTCGTTCTCTACCTGCAACGAGTGGCGGAACACGATGCAGAGGCGGTCCTCGCCCTATTCGCCGACACGATCTCAGTCGAAGATCCCGTTGGTGGCGCTCCGGGAACCCACATCCGGGGACACGAGGCGGTCGGGCAATTCTTTCGCGAGGGGTTTTCCCGGACCCAACCGGTTCCGACCCTGGTCGGCCCCATCAGAACCACCCTTGGAAATGAAGCTGCCATGGCCTTTACCCTGCGCCTCGAGTTCGGCGAAGAAACTCGGGAAATCGACGTCATCGACGTGGTCAGCTTCGATGCGGCCGGAAAGATCACCCGGCTGCGAGCGTTCTGGAACCCGGAAGAAATTCGCCTGGCGAACTGACCGGAGTTGGCTGCTTCCAGCCCGCCGATCCAGCGAGCTAACGCTCGGCCGTAACGACAGCCTATGACACGGGCTGTGAGGCTCTGGGAGAAACATCCGGACCCGCGCGAAACCGCTCGAGCGGCCGCTCGAATACCTAGCGAACGGGCGGCGGGCTGCCCTGAATGCTCCAGACCTCGACGGGCGTGGCCACCATCGTCACCTGTCCTCGGCGAATGTATTCGATCCGCATCGGCGGCAGGTTTTCGACGTCCACCCGGATGCGCCATTTTCTGAAGCGGGGGGTGGACTCTCTGGCGACCTCATCCAGGCAGGCGGCGAGACGATCGTCGAGGCGTTCGAGCCTCGAGCCTCGAGACCCAGCTTATGGATCCGGTAGCGCAGTGTGCTGCGGGGGACTCCGAAGCGCCGGGCGACACGTGCCACGTTGCCGCCCGCGGCATCCAGTGCCGCCGCAAGCTCTTCGCGCCCGTCTTCTTCGTCCCGATTCGCTTCTAATTCTCTGCCCGCCGCCGGCTGAGCCAGGAACCCGTTTCCCGGGGCCGGTCGCGAAGACGCACCGAGGAGCTGGTCGACGGTGGCTTCGTCCAGTACGCCACCGTGATGCTGGATGACGAGTCGCTCCAATACGTTGTAGAGCTCCCTCACGTTGCCCGGCCACAGATGCGCACTCAGGCATTCGTAAAACCCACCCTCGATGCTCGGCGGCGCTACCTGGAGCCGCTCCGAGAGGACTTCGATTCCCGCACGCGCCAGCGCCGGAATGTCGCCCAGGTGTTCGCGAAGCGGAGGCACCTCGATGTGGAAGACGTCGAGGCGGAAGAACAGATCGGCGCGGAACGCACCTTCCTCTACAGCGCTGCGCAGGTCCCGATTGGTCGCCGCGATGACCCGCGCGTTCATGGAGAGCGTCTCGCGGCCACCCAGCCTCTCGTACTGGCGATCCTGGAGCACGCGCAGCAATTTCGCCTGAAGCCTCGGCTCCAGGTCTCCGATCTCATCGAGGAAGAGCGTGCCGTCTCCGGCGAGCGAAAACCGACCCGGGTTGCGCCCTACAGCCCCCGTGAACGAGCCCCGTTCGTGCCCGAACAATTCGCTCTCGATGACCGTCGGTGCCAGCGATGCGCAGTCGACGTGAACGAAGGGGCGGTCCTGTCGACCCGAGATCCTGTGGATTTCGCGTGCGACGAGGCCCTTGCCCACGCCGGTCTCGCCCGTGAGCAGAACGGTCGATCGCATCGGCGCAACCGACGCCATGTCGCGCCGCAACTGCTGCATCACGTGGCCGTGGCCGATGAGGGCATCGTCGGAGGGCTCCTCCCCCGGCTTGAGAAGATGGAGGGAAGCGCGGGCGGTGACGTCCTCGGCAGAAGCGGGGAGCCCAATCACGTCGGCGACCCCGGCACGCATGACGCTCACGACCTCGTCAGTCCCGATGCCTTCCGCAAGCACCACGATCGGACAGACGCGGAGGGTTCTGCGAACGGTCCGCAGCTTCTCCGCACCGCTGTCGCAGGTCGCGTCGATCCCCACGACGCAAAGGACACACTCGGACGGATGCGCGAAACCGCTCACACCGCCTTCCGGCGCGAAACACTCGAACGAGCGCTGCAACGCCCAATTCTCGAAGGATCCTCGGTACGGTTGCTCGAGGTCGAGCAGGATGACCGAGGGCGCGTCGCTCATCGACCGCCCCGAGCATACCGAGCCAGGACTTCGCAGCGGCCGCGGTTCGCGGGTATCCGGATCGAAGCAGAAAGCGGTGCCCGGTGGAGGGAACTCGACGCACCTGACTCGAAAGCGCGGGGCTCGGTGGCGCCGCCCTTGGTGACACACTGACTGCGTATCACGGCAGTTCCTGCTCCCGAATTAGTTCCACTAATTTAACTGCAATACGCGTACCGCACCTCAAAACAGAACCCACAGTCATAAAATGCCTGTGGAAAAAGCAGCTTACAAATCAGCGCATACAGAATGCATTCGCCGGCCGAGAAGAATGATACGTTTTTTAGGTAATCAATTTCATACGGGTGAATCCGCAGACGTAGGGAAAAAACCCCGAGGTCAAGGCAGTCTCCGCCGCCGGGGCGAAGCACATCGAACTATCGGTCCCCAAATACAAGGGGGCCCGGAGAATCTCTCCGGACCCCCTCGCGTCTTGGGGTTGGTGGCATTCGTTCATCCGACCTCGATCAACTCGATCTCGAAGACGAGCGTGCTGTTGGGTTCGATATGCGGGCCGGCACCCTGTTCGCCGTAGGCGAGTTCCGGCGGCACCACGACCTTCCACTTCGAGCCCACGCTCATCCGGCTCAGGGCCTCGCTGAAGCCCGGAATAACGCGGGCCAGCGGGAACTGAACCGGCTCACCCTGCGCATAGGAACTGTCGAACTCGGTGCCGTCAATCAAGCTACCGCGATAGTGGACACGAACCGTTGCGTCCGGAGCGGGGTTCTCACCTTCACCCTCTTTCAGCACTCGGTACTGGAGCCCACTCGCAAGGGTGGTGACTCCATCCTCCGTCGCGAAGGCGTCGCGGAATGCCTTGCCACTGTTGGCGTTCTCTTCGGCCACGGCCTGAATCTGCTCCTCGAAGGCCGCCTGGCGGCCCGCCTCGTAGTCAGCGACGGCCGCCGTGAGTTCCGGGGCATCCAAAGCGAGTTCCCGGCCTTCCATTGCATCGGAGAGGCCCCTCACAAACGCCGCCCTGTCGACGCCCGTGATGTCCTGACTCAGCTGGCTCCCGACCAAGGCCCCCATCCCGTAGCTCTGCCGTGCGATCGGTTCCTCGAGTCCCTCGGGTGCGGACGCGCCCGCCTGCCAGCAGCCTGCCAAGGCCATTCCACTAATGGCCGTCATCGTGATCCATCGAGTGCGCATGACGAATTCCTCCGCGCTTGGTTTTTCGATGGCTCCAGTGTGGCGCCCAGTCGTTTCCCGGAAGTGTCCGCAACATGAAACCCCGTTCATGCTGGGCTTAGGAAGCCGCGAACGGGGGGTCAGGGGTTCCGGCTCAGCGCGCCGTGAGGTTTCAGGAGTTCCGGCTCAGCGCGCCGTGAGTGCTGCCGCCAGCTCTTCCTCGCCGGGTGCAAACCAGTAGGAGCCGGGCACGGCCCGGGGGACAGCGCAGACGCCGCAACACGCCGGGCCGGCCGCCCAGCCGCCGGCGTATCAACGAGGCTTGCTCACACCTTCGAGATGATGCTGTCGCCGAACTGCTCGAGGCCCCGCTCGAGATCATCGGGCGCGAACCCGGGCGGCGGACCGACGACACGCGAGACGCCCAGATCCTGGTAGCGCTTGACGTCGTCGAGCGACTGGATGAGTCCCCCCGCCGTGATCTCGATCTCAGCGGCGTCACGCCCGACACGCCCGCACTCGGCGCGCATGATCTCGAACAGCTCGGCCAATCGGTCTTCCTGGCTCTTCTCGCCCCGCGCCATGGGGAAGAACCCGTCGCCCACGCGTGCGGCTCTCCGCGCAGCACCATCGGCGTGGCCTCCCACGACGATGGGGATCCCTCCCGGCTGGATGGGCTTCGGGTGCGACTCCACGGCGTTCCACTCGAAGTGCTCGCCCGAGAAGGGCTTGGCATCGGCGCCCCACAACTGCCGCATGGCGCGAACGCTCTCCTCCGTGAGGGCGGCCCGGTCCCGGAATGAAATGCCGAGTGCGTTGAACTCCTCCTCGAGCCATCCGATGCCAATGCCGAGCGTCACGCGACCGCCGGACAAGACGTCGAGCGTGGCGAGTTCCTTTGCCGTGTAGATGGGGTGGCGCTGAGGGAGGATCAGGATCCCGGTAGCGAGACGGATCTTCTCCGTGACCGCCGCCGCGTACGTGAGCCAGATGAGGGGGTCGGGGATCGACGAGTTCTCGGGTCCCGGCATCTTGCCCGAGTTGGCGTACGGGTACACGGATTCGTAGCCGACGGGCACTGCCGCGTGCTCGACGGTCCAGAGCGACTCGACGCCGACGCGCTCGGCGGTTTGAGCGAGGTGCGCAAGGCCGTCGGGCTGGGCAAAGGGGCCAACATTCGCAAACGCCAATCCGAATTTCATGGGTGCACTCCACTGCGGGATTTCGAGGAAATGAGCCTAGCGCTTGGGCGACGGGGCGCCGACCCCATCCGCCGCGTTCACCGGCGCCTCGCAACCACACCCAATCGGCGTTGCACTCCAGCGCGAATCACTTCGCGGCAGAGTTCGGAGCGGTTCGGAAAATAGTCGTGGCGGTCGGACACGAGATCCCGGCGCGACGGGAACACGCCCCAGACGAGAACGGGTTCGGATGCCCCAGACGAGAACGGGTTCGGATGCCGGCGGCTCACCCAGGCCCCGCGCCGCGATCGAGCCACGCGAAATGCCCACGCACCGCCGCGAGCCAGGCCTCGGGGTTTTCCATCTGCGGGTGATGGCCGGCGTCGGGAATGGTGACGCGCCGGGCTTTCGAGATGCCGGCTTCGAGGGCGTCGGCGCCCTCCAGGAAATCTTCGTCGTCGGCACCGACGATCACCGTCGTCGAATGCTGGATCTCTGCGAGGCGACCAGCCACGGATTCCTGCTCTACCATCGCGAGCCCCAGGGTCCCATAGCCGACCGGATCCATGGCGGAGTAGCGAAGCCGGTGGTGCGGCCAATAAGTGCCACCCCACTTTTCTACCTGGCGGTCGGCGCGTGACAACTCCCTCCTGTCCTTCGTCACCTTTTCGACGATTTCCTGGACGAATACCATCCCGCGCTCGCGTGCGATCGCGGCGGCCTTCTCGAACATCTCGCGCGTGTAACTCTCGGGCGAAAAGGGCGCTGTACTCATCAAGATCAGCGAGTCGACCCGTTCCGGATGCACGAGCGCGAAGCGCAACGCGACCATGCCGCCGAAAGAGTGGCCGAGCAGATGGCAGCGGTCGACACCCCAGGCATCGAGGAGCGCAACCGTATCGGTGAGGAGTTGTGCGAACGTGAAGGTCTCCTCACGCCCGGTCTGGGTAAAGTCTCCGTGACCGCGCAGGTCGGGCACGAACACCCGGCCGAGATCGGCGAGTTCGGGAATGCAGGGTCGGAAATCATCGCGGTGACCCGTGAGCCCGTGCAACAACACGAACGGGCGCGGCCCCCTGCCGGCTTCGATGTAGCTGAGATCGACGTCACGAAGGGCGAGGCGCTTCGTCTCCACGGCAGCGCTCATCTCTCCCGGCCGCCGCCGCATGCGGGGTCCCAGACGACGGGCGGGGATCCGGTAGGTCGGTGCATGGATGGCCGCATATTGTACTCGCAGGTGCCGACTGGAGACCCCGTGTCCACGACTTTCCTCGAACCCTGCGGCGGCGAGGGCTGGCGCGGCTCCAGGCCCGCAGCAGCATCGCGGAGCTGCCGTCGCGCTGCCCGGACTTCGCCGTCGGCCCGGACGCGGGAAGCTTTGCGGGCGGGGCCTTCAGGCCGGTTCGTGGGTCTCCTCGCCCGAAAGCGTGAGCGCGACCGAGGCAACCGGGTCGCGCGACGATCGGCCGAGCACCAGGCGATAGACGCCGGGCTCGACGCACCAGCCGGCCTCCGCAAGCCGCAGCGGACCGGAACCGGCGGGAACCGGCATACCCTCTGCCAGCGCCTCGAAGCTCCGGTCACCCGTGTCGAAGTAGGCAAACGCGCGGCGCCCGAGTTCGATCCGGGCGGTCTTCGTCTCGCCGGGTTCGAGGTGCAGCTTGTCGAAGCCCTTGAGTTCGCGAATCGGTCGCTGAAGCCGAGCCTCGGGCGGCTCGATGTAGAGCTGCACCACTTCCCAGCCCGCACGGTCGCTCGTATTGGTCACGTCGATCTCCACGACGACCGGAGCGTCGAGCCCGGTCGTCGCCGCCGAGGGCGCTCGGGGCGCCGACCAGCTGAACGACGCGTAGGAAAGGCCATGGCCGAAGGCAACCGCGGGGTCGATTCCGCGCACGTCATACCAACGATGACCCATGAAGAGCCCCTCGCCGTAGCGAACGACGGAGTTCTCACCCGGGTAGTTGAGCAGCGCCGGATGGTGTTCGTAGCGGACCGGCACACTGGTCGGCATCCGCCCGCCGGGATCGACGTCGCCGACGAGCACGTCGACGAGTGCCTCACCGAGTTCCTGGCCACCGAACCCGACCTGCAGCACTGCCGCCGGAGCGTCCAGCCAGTCGAGCGCGTGGATGCCGCCGGTATTCACGGCGACTACGGTGCGCGGGTTCGCCGCTGCCACACGACGGATCAGCTCGGGCTGGTCGCCGGGAAGCGCGAACTGGTCGCGGTCGCGTCCCTCGGTCTCCCAATCGTCGTTCGTTCCGACGACGAGCAGCGCGACGTCGCACTCCGCGGCGAGCGCCTCGGCCTCGCCCAGCAAATCCTCCTCGACCAGCGACACGAGCCCGACACGCAGCCCGCTCAAAAAGACGGAATCCCGGTTCGAGTACTCGATCGCGATCTCCGCTGCTCGGCCCGCCTCGAGTTCGACGACAGCCTCGATCTCTTCCGACGCCAGGCCGAAGAACTCGTCACCGCGCGCGTACTCGCCTTCAGTGGCGTCGAGCACGACGGCACCGTCGAAGAACACGCGGGTGCGGCCGCTCTGGACGATCCGCAGGGCGTGCGGACCGCTCACCGTCGGCAGAATCCGGCCGCTGGCGCGGAACGAAAAGGCCTCGACCGGCACGCCGGGCGCCGGCTCGCCGAAGAACAGGAAGCGACCGGTCGGCATGGACATCGACGCCACCGGGTCGCCGCCGAGATCGAAGCCCTCGTGGAACGCGACGGCGAGTTCGCCATCGAGAAACGGCGATGCGAGAGTGGGCGTCGAGCGGTCGATATCGCAGCCCCGGGCGTACCGGACGTCGACGCGATCGCCGAGCCGCGCCTCGAGGGCCTCGAGCGGGCTCACCGCCCGGTAGGCGCGAACCGCGGCCGAGCCACCACCCATCACCTTGGCCAGCCGCGCGTTGGGGCCGATCACCGCGAGCGAGCCGATCGCATCCGGGTCGAGCGGCAGGCTGCCGTCATTCGCAAGCAGGACCGTGCCGGCTGCAGCCGCCTGCCGGCAGAGCGCGCGATCCTCGGCGCGGTCGAGCCGCCGCTCCTCGACACCGCTCCCGGCGTCACCACCCCCCAGCAACCCCGTGCGCTCGAGCGTCCGCAGCATATCGCCGACGATGCTGTCGAGTTCGGCCTCCCCGATGTCGCCGGCGTCGAGCGCCGCCGTCAGGCCCTCGCGACCGTAGAAGCGGCCCGGCCCGGGCATCTCGAGGCTCAGGCCAGCCCGCACCGACTCGGCCGTCGAGCGAACGGCAAACCAGTCGGAGACGACGAAGCCATCGAACCCCCAGTCCTGCCGCAGCACCCGCTGCAGAAGCCACTCTTGCTCGGAACAGAAGACGCCGTTCAGCCGGTTGTAGGCGCTCATCACGCCCCAAGCGCCCCCCTCCTTGACGGCGCACTCGAAGGGAACCAGGTACACCTCGCGAAGCGTGCGCTCGTCGACCTGGACATCGATCGTGTTGCGCTCGAACTCCGAGTCGTTGGCGACGAAGTGCTTCGGTGTGGTCGCGACGCCGCGCGACTGGACCCCGCGCACGAAGGCCGCGGCCAGCCGGCCCGAGAGCACGGGGTCTTCCGCGTAACACTCGAAGTTGCGCCCACCCAGCGGCGAGCGGTGGAGGTTGATCGTCGGTGCCAGCAGGACGGAAGCGCCCTTCGCACGGCTCTCGTCCCCGAGCAGCCGGCCCAGCCGTTCGACAAGATCCGCGTCCCAGGTCGCGCCGAGCACCGCCGCGCACGGAATGCACGCGGTCTCGGTACCGGTGCCCATCAGGCCGTCGCCCCGGGCGCCGTTGGGCCCGTCCGTCAGCTTCATCGAAGCGAGGCCGAGCCGCTCGACGGGCCGTGTCCGCCACATGTCGAGGCCGGTGACCAGATCCGCCTTCTCTTCGACACTGAGCTTTCCGAGCAGGTCGTCGATGCGCAGGCTCATCGGGCCAGCATACCGTCTGGCCGCCGGCGACTGCCGGGGCCGAGTTGGTGATTGAAATCCTCCGATGTACTCGAGTACACTCACTCCGTGCCCCAGGACGCCTCCGAGGCCCCCCTCAACCGCCGGGACCGACGCCGGCTCGAGATCTACGAACGGATCGTCGAAGCCGGCGAGGCGCTCTTCGAGGAGCAGGGCTACGACGAAACCAAGGTGGCAGAGATCTGCGAGCGGGCCGACGTCGCCTACGGGACTTTCTTCAACCACTTCCCGACCAAGCTCGACCTGCTGCGAGAAATGGCCGACCGCGCGCTCGTGCGCATGGTCGAGCGCCTCGAAGAGCTGTCGAAGCAGCGCGGCAACATCGAGGATCTCTTGATCCTGCTCTTCGAAGGCGGGGCGCAGACGTTCCAGGAATTGTCGCCGGGCCGCCGTGAACTCGTCGGCCGCGTGCAGACCCTCGCCTACACCGACTCGCCCGAAGACCGGGACCGCCGCTTCCACGCGGCCTTCCAGGCATTCCTTCGCCGCGCCGTGGAAGAGGGCCGGGTGCGCGACGACGTGCCCGTGGAAACACTGGCCGAAGTCGTATCGAGCAGCTTCGCCTTCATGTCGCTCAGCTGGCTCCACTTCGACGACTACCCGGTGCGCGAACGCGCCGCATCCGCGGCGCGCTTCCTGGCGAGTACGCTGGCACCGAAGGGGGAAAGAAAATGAACCCCTTGCTCACTATGTCCTCCGATTGCCACGCGGGACTTCCGCCCGAGCGCTACCGCGACCACCGCGCCACGGCCCAGCACACCGCGGGCTCCTGGCCCACGGCACAAACGCAGCTGCTCGATTCGCTCCACGGCATTCCCGAGACGGAAATCGCCGCGATGCTCGGCGGGAACACGATGCGCTTTTGCAGCCTCGATGCGGAGAAGCTCGCCCCCATCGTGGCGCGAATCGGCCCCAAAAAGAAATGGCTCGAGTAACCCCAAGAGGAGATCCACGATGTCCGACGACGCTCCGAAGACCAACCCCGGCGACATTGCCGGCTGGCCGATCCTGAAGCTCACGTATCGCACCGATGCGGAGAAGATTGCCGCGCTGCTGCCTCCCGGAATCGATCCGGGCCGGGAGCCGAACGTGCACCTGAACATCTACAACGTGCCGGTCCCCGACGAGCCGGAGCACGGAATCTTCATGACGGTCGACGCCGACTACCGCGGGACGCCGGGCATATACGCCATCGGCTACGGGATCGACCAGGAGTCGGCCGTCTTCATCAGCAAGGAGATGAACGGCCAGCCGAAGTTCCCGTGCGAGGTCACCTACTACCGAATGGGCGACAAGGTGACGGCCCGCTGCAGCCACCAGGGCTACACCTTCGTCGAGTTCTCGGGCACAGTGACCGGTCCCAGCGCCGACCGGCCTCAGTACGAAGAGAACGAGTGGTGGATCAAGGTGTCGCGAGCCGTGGGTGGGGCCGAGAAGAGCTACGACTTCCCGCCGCACGTGGTGAAGGTCCACAGCACCTACGGCACGACCTACCGCGAAGACGTGGACGGCGAACTCCGGCTCCTCGAGAGCCCGTGGGACCCGATCGCCGAGCTGCTGCCCCAGCGCGAGCTGGTGTCGGCGATTCTCGACACGCCGACCTGGCTCGGCCGCGAGATCACGCTGGAAAACCCGCTCGACCCAGACGCCTTCTGGCCGCACGCCGACACCATCGGCGGCTCACGCTGGCCCGGGCAAATGGGCGGACCGCGCAAGAACCGCTGAACCGACCCGCACCGGGGGGAGCCTTTCGGGGCTTCCCCCGGCTCCACCCGCGCCACGTCCACTGAGAAAAACAAGATCCGATGTCGAATGTCGGAATCATCGATTCCGATTGCCACGCCGGCACCGCCCTCATCGCCATCGAAGACCTCGACCTCCCCGCAAGAGAAGCGCGCGGCGCCAAGGAGAAGCGCGCAGCACGAGAGCCCCGCCGGAACACCGCGGCAGCGTGGTATCGTGCAACCGCGAGCCGAAGCAGAGGAGACCGCCAATACATGCCCGCTCGGAACACACCGACACAGGGACGCTTCCAGACCCTGCTCCTGGTCACAGCCGTATGCCTCACCCACGCGGGCGTCGCCGGCGCCGACGACTCCGGCGGCGAGGTCGTTCGAATCGAGCGAACGGACGCGGCACCCGCCGAGAAACGGGGCTGGCATCACACACCGCTGCAGATTTCGCTCATCCCAAGCGCACAAATCTTCCCCACCGACTGGACCGTGACAGGCGTGTCTTTCAACATGATCTACGGCGAGCAGAAAAAAGTCGTGGGCTTCGACGTCGGTCTCTTCAACAACGTGACTTCCGAGCTAACCGGCTTGCAGTCGGGGCTCGTGAGCATCGTGGAAGGGAATGCCCGCGGACTTCAGGCCGGTCCGTTCAACAGAGTCGGCGGGAGCCTACACGGACTGCAGATCGGGATCGCCAACCGCGTGATTGAAACGCTGCACGGAGCCCAATTTGGCGTCGCAAACGACGCGGGCTCGGTCACCGGTGCGCAGGTGGGCGTCGTGAACTTCGCGAATTCGCTGCGTGGAGTGCAGATCGGTGTCGCAAACCTGAACCGAGCGGGAACGCCGTTCCCCTTCTTGCCGCTGGTGAATGTGGGGTGGTGAACCGAGCCACAGGGCCAGAGCATCGGTCTCTGCGAAGCCCAGTGCCTCCGGCAGCGAAGTTCGATTGGAGAGCTTCGATGAACACACCACTCTCGACACCCACCGCCTGAAGTCCCCCTCAGGCCGCGAGAAGACGGCTCAGACGAAGCGGGGCTTGCGCTTCTCGAGAAAGGCGCGCAGTCCCTCCTGGGCGTGCGGTGTCTGCGAGGCGGCTGCCATCACCTCGGACGCGTGGGCGTAGGCACCGGCGGTGTCGAGTTCGATCTGGCGGTAAAAGGCCTGCTTGCCGAGCGCCTTCGAGTCCGCGCTGCCGCGGGTCGCCCGGGCGAGGAGTTCCCGCGTAACCACCGCCACCTCCGAGTCGAGCACCACGCGGTTCACCAGACCCCAGACCTGGGCTGTCGCCGCATCGATGGGATCGCCCGTGAGCAACATTTCGAGGGCGTGCTTGTGGCTCACCGCACGGGCCAACGCGACGCCCGGCGTGGTACAGAACCAGCCCCCGGCGCCGCCCGGCACCTGGAAGCGCGCAGAGTTCCCCGCCACCGCGAGATCGCAGCTCGCGACGAGTTGACAGCCCGCCGCCGTCGCCAGCCCCTCGACCTGGGCGATCACCACCTGCGGAAGCGCCCTGAGGCCCTGCATCACCTCGGTGCACACCCCCAGCAGTCGCCGCATACCCTCCAGGTCGCGCCCATCCATGTCGCGGAAGTCGTGGCCGGCCGAGAAGACGGGCCCCCGTGCCGCAACGATCACTCCGCGCATCTCACCCGCCCCGATCTCTCGGATCGCGTGGAGCAGCTCCCGCAGATGCGCCTCCGAGAGCGCGTTGCGCTGCTCGGGACGGACCATGGTGAGCACTGCAACGGCGCCCTCTTCCTCGGAAAACTCGATGTGCCGATATTCCATGGCGTCTCCCCCGCGTGCTTTCAGCGCAGCGGCCGGAATGTGTCCCGGATGTCCGTGATGATCGCCTCGGGCTCCTCCGCTGCGGCGAAGTGCCTACCCGAATCCCGCACGCGCAGCAGCGTGCAGTTGTAGTACTCGCCGGTCCAGGTCCTCGAGCTTGCTATCGGGTATCTCGATGTGAAACGGCTCGGCGCCCATGGAGTCTCCTCACGCGCGGCGGATGCGGAGCCCGGGTCGGCGGCGCAGCGCACTGCCCCATCACCCTACCATCCCGGGATGCCATGCTCTCGGACTCGCCGAGGAGAGAGCATGGCCCCGCGCCCAGATCGGCGCGCTCACCGGAGCGGCGGCCGGCGGACTCCTCGGTTCGGTGACAAGCGGTGGCGAGGGCGATGCGATCGCGGCCCGGCTCACCCCACCGCGCTATGCTCCCCGGCGCGCCGCGGGACGAGGGATCATGCGTAAGTGGCTTCCGAGGCTTCTCCTTCTCGCCGCGGTTCTGGCGGTGGTGCTCCGCTTCACGGTGCTGCGGACTGACCCGATCCCCGTTCGGGTCGTGCCCGCCGAGATCTCCCGTGTCGAGGCCACCATCACGAACAGCAAGGCCGGCACGCTTCGCGCGCGTCGACGCGCCAAGCTGTCGGCAGAGGTGGGTGGACGCATCGTCGAAATCGGGCACCGGGAGGGAGATTGGGTCGAGGCCGGAGAAGTCCTGGTGCGCCTGGCCGACGCGACGCCAAGGGCACAGCTCTCCCTCAACGAAGAAGGTCTGCGGGTGTCTCGCGCGCGAGCCGAGGAAGCCTGCATTGCCCGCGATCGCGCCTCTCGGGAACTCGAGCGCAAGCGCACCCTTGCGGATCAGCGGATCGTTTCGGCCGACATCCTCGATGCGCTCCAGAGCGCCTACGACGGTGCGAAGGCCTCCTGCAACGCGCTGCACGCCGAAGTAGATCGGGCGAAGGCCGGGGTATCCGCCGCGAACGAGGAGCTGGCGAAATACGTCGTCCGCGCTCCCTTCGAAGGCGTCATTGCAGAACAGAACGTCGAGATTGGCGAGTGGGTCACACCCTCGCCGCCGCTGCTCACGGCACCTCCGATCGTAGACGTCCTGGACCCCAACTCAGTATTCGTGAGCGCTCCCATGGACGAGGTCGATTCCGCGAAGATCCGCGTCGGCCAGCGCGCAATCGTGACGGTGGACTCGCACCCGGAGCAGTCCTTTCCGGGTCGCGTCGTACGCGTCGCACCCTACGTCCTCGACCTCGAAGCCCAGAACCGGACGGTCGAGATCGAGGTCGAGTTGGACGACGAAGCCGTGGCAGCGGAATTCCTGCCCGGAACCTCGGCGGATGTCGAAGTCGTCCAGGAGGTGCGGGAACGTGTGCTGCGTATTCCCACTGAGGCATTGCTGGAAGGCAGCCGCGTGCTGGTATCAAAGAATGGAACCCTCGAAGAACGACCGGTGGAGATCGGTCTGCGCAATTGGAAGCATGCGGAAGTCCAAAGCGGTCTGGAAGACGGCGAATTGGTGGTGACCAGCCTTGGCCACATGGACGTAAAGCCCGGCGCCCGGGTGCACATCGTAAACGAGGCGGGGGAGGAGCCTTGAGCACACCGGGTGCCCCGATGATCGAACTCGACGGGGTGCAGCGCAGTTATCCGGTCGGTGCTGAGCCGCTGGTCGCACTCAAGGACGTTTCAGCCCGCATCGCGAAGGGCGAGTACCTGGCCGTAATGGGGCCTTCGGGCTCGGGCAAGTCGACCCTGCTCAACATCCTGGGCTGCCTCGATCGGCCCACTGCTGGCAGCTACCGGCTCGATGGCCGCGAAGTGGGGACACTCTCCGCCGATGCGCTTTCGGAAGTGAGGCGCCACCACATCGGCTTCGTGTTCCAATCGTTCCACCTGATCGGGAGGCTCAGCGCGCACGAGAACGTCGCACTTCCGATGTTGCTGGCAGGCATACCGGAGGACGACCGCCGCGCGCGAATCTCGACCGCCCTCGACGCCGTCGGCCTGGTGCACCGGGCCCACCACCGACCCAATGAGCTCTCGGGCGGCGAGTGCCAACGCGTGGCCATTGCGCGTGCCACCGTGATGCGCCCGCATATTCTCCTTGCCGACGAGCCCACCGGAAACCTCGACACCGCAAACGGCGAGCAGATCATGCGGTTGCTCGAACGCATGAACGCCGACGGGCTGACCCTGGTCGTGGTGACTCATGACCCGAACATCGGACGGCGCTCGGACCGCGTGCTCGTACTGCGCGACGGCGAGATCGTGCAGCGTGTGCCCGGTCGCGAGCTTCGACCCGACGCACTGTTCGAGTCCCGAGCGTGAGACCGGAAGACGTTCTGAACTTTTCCTGGACGGCGCTCACCCGCCATCGACGGCGAAGCGCCCTCTCGATCCTGGGCGTCATGGTGGGCGTCGCGGCCGTGGTGGTTTTGACCGCTGTGGGAGAGGGTGCCCGGCGCTATGTGACGCAGGAATTCACCTCGCTCGGCACCAACCTCCTGATCGTGGTCCCCGGCCGGAATGAGACGACGGGGAGCTTCCCCGGCGCGGGCGGTGTTCCAAACGACCTCACCCTCGACGATGTCCGCGCCGTCGAACGCGATGTCCGCGAGGCTCGACTCGTCGTTCCGATCGCCATGGGAAACGACACCGTCGCGAATGGGGAACGCCGCCGTCAGGTGGCTGTCATCGGCACCACGTCCGACTTCCAACAGGTCCGACACCTGGAGGTCACAGCCGGCAGCTTCCTGCCCCCCGGAGACCTCGAACGCGGCGCAGCGATCGCGGTCCTGGGAGCCGAGGTCGCGCGCGAACTCTTCCCGGCCGAGAGCCCGATCGGGCGCGTCGTTCGTATCGGAGATTGGCGCGTCCGGGTCATCGGACAGCTCGCACCCAAGGGCCGTCAACTCGCGGTCGACATCGACAACCTGGTTCTGATTCCGGTGGCCACGGGAATGCGGATCTTCGACCTGACCTCCCTCTTCCGGGTCCTGATCGAGGTCCGTGTGCACTCGAACCTGGAGTCGGCAGAGGAGCGAGTGCTCGCGCTGCTGGCCGATCGCCACGGCGAAGACGACGTCACGGTCATTACTCAGGACTCGGTGGTGGGTTCCCTGAATCAGATCCTCACGGCACTCACACTCGCGGTGGCCGGCATCGGCGCAATCTCGCTCGCGGTCGCGGGTCTCGGCGTGATGAACCTCATGCTCGTCTCGGTATCCGAACGCACGGCCGAGGTGGGGTTGCTCAAGGCCGTGGGTGCGACAGGCCGCCAGGTGCAGCGCCTCTTCCTCACCGAAGCAGTGCTGCTCTCGCTCGGCGGGGCGCTCGCCGGTCTCGGCCTCGGCTGGGGCCTCGTGCGCGCCTTCGTCGCGCTCTATCCGGCGTTTCCGGCCTCACCGCCGGCCTGGGCGGTAGTGAGCGTGCTGGTGCTCGCAGTCGCGGTGGGCGCTCTATTCGGTGTGCTGCCAGCCCGCCGCGCCACGGGTCTCGATCCTGTGGAAGCGCTGGCGGGGAGGTGAACGTGGACGCGGCGGGCTACCTCGAACTCGGCGTCGGTGCGGTGCGCAGCCACCGCCTCCGGTCGATGCTTTCGGTCCTCGGCATCGCCATCGGAATCGCCGCCGTCATCCTTCTCACCTCCATCGGCGAGGGCACCCGGCGCTACATGCTCGCGCAGTTCACCCAGTTCGGCACGAACATCCTCGGAATCAATCCGGGGAAGATCGACACACTCGGCATCCCGGGTGTCTTCGGCGGCACGACGCACAAGCTCACGCTCGACGACGCGGAGTCGATCCGGCGCATTCCCGGCATCGAGGCCGTGGCCCCGGTCGCCCTGGGACAGGCGCGGGTTGCAGGCAACGGCCGCGGCCGGAGCGTCTTCGTCTACGGCGCCACGCCAGACCTACTGGAAGTGCTGAAGTTCCAGATCGGACAGGGCTCCTTCCTGCCGCCGGGTGACCCGCGGCGCGGATCGCTGGTCGCAGTGCTCGGCCCCAAGCTGAAGCGCGAGCTCTTCGGAGAGGCGAATGCGCTGGGACGCTTCGTGCGCGTCGCCGACACCCGACTGCGGGTGATCGGGATAATGGCACCGAAGGGGACCTTGCTCGGCATGGATTTCGACGACGTCGCCTACGTACCCGTCACCACCGCGATGCGCATGTTCAACCTGGACGAGGTCCAGGAGATCGACGTCTCCTTTGCGCACGAGGGTCTCTCCGAGAACGTGGCCGAGAACGTGCGAGACCTGCTAGTCGACCGGCACGGAGGGCGCGAGGACTTCACGATCACCACCCAGACCGAGATGCTTCGCGTCTTCCACCGGGTGATGGATGCGGTCACCGCGACCGTTGCCGCCATCGCCGCCATCTCGCTGTTGGTGGGCGCGATCGGCGTTTTCACCATGATGTGGATCACTGTGGGCGAACGGGTGGGCGAAATCGGTCTGCTGCGGGCCGTCGGCGCCACGGCGCGCGAGATCCACGGCCTGTTTCTCTTCGAGGCCGTCGTTCTGACCGTGATGGGAGGCGCGCTCGGTGTCCTGGCCGGACTTGGCATCGCCCTGGTGATACGCCTGGCGGCGCCCGGCCTTCCCCTGTACACGCCCATTGAATACGTCGTGGCGGCACTCACCCTGAGCGCCGTCACCGGCATGGTCGCCGGTGTGCTCCCGGCGCGGCGGGCCGCGCAGCTGCATCCGGTGGAAGCGCTGCGGGGCGAGTAGCGCCCGCCGGCTCCGCTTGACCCCAGAGCCCGGCGGATCGATGATGGGGGCACGCGTCGTCGCCTCAGGCGTGCGGAGGGTCCTGTGGCCGAGTTTCTGCTCTGCCTGATACTGCTGGCCGTCGGCGGGCTCGTGTGGAGCCTGCGCGACGCCACCAACCCGGCGGTGCTCTGGACGTGGGGGTGGCTCGTCATCGGCGCCGTCTCGGCGTTCATGTTCTTCGCAAAAAACGTCCCGTGGGTGCACGTACCCGCGCAACTGCTCTCTCCGCTGCTGCCCGCCTTCCTACTGGCGGGGGCACTGGCCTACGCGGACCGGCGCGTGCCCACCTGGCTGCTGCCCGCCGGCCTCGCATTCGGAGCGGTCCGGTGGAGCCTGGGCCGGGTCTCCCCCGAGATGAGCCACATCCTCAGTACGCTGGCAGAGCCGGCGGTGGAACTCGCGGGCGCCTACCTGGTTTTCCAGGTGGCCCGGAGCCCTGGAGTCATGCCGAGCCAGAAGCTCCTGCCCGTGACCTTCGTCGCAGTCGCGGTGCTCGATGGGGCCACTTCACTGGCGTACTTCTGGCAGGGGGCGATCCATAATTCGATGGCCCTCGCGTGGCCCGCGGTGGCGCTCATCACGTTGGGATTCCAGGTCACTGCGGCCGGCCATCACACCCGAAAGCGCAGGAGCGATCTCGAGCACGAGAGCCAAAAGGCCCGGCAGGCGCTTCAGGAAAGCGAGCAGCGATTTGCGGTGCTGGCCCAGCACACTGGGGACGCGATCTTCGAGCTCGATGGGGATTGGCACGTAAAGTATATGAGCGACTCCGTACACCACATCCTCGGCTTCGGGGCAGCGCAATACACGGCGAAATCCGCCGGGGACGGGATCCACCCCGACGATCGGCAACGCGTGCTGCAGACGATGGCCACCATATTGAAGACATCGGACGCATGCACGGTCCGCGCACGCTGCGCACACCGCGACGGATCGTGGCGATGGCTCGAAGCGACCATGCACGCCTTCCGCAATGAGGCCGGCGACCTCCGCTTGGTCGGTGTGGCGCGAGACGTGACAGAGAGCCACGAGCAGCAGCAATCGCTCCGACGAGACCGCGACACGCTCGAGCACAGGGTCGAGGACCGCACGACTCAGCTCGTCGAAGCGATCCGCGACCTCGAGCGGGAGGTCGTCGGGCGGCGACTCGCCGAGGAGGAGCTGCGCGCGAGCCGCGAGCAATACCGCGCGGTCTCCGAGCTGAGTTCGGACTTCAGCTACGGCTTTCAGCTGATGCCAGACCGCTCCAGCGAGATCGAGTGGGCCACCGAGGCCTTTACCCGACTCACGGGCTACACGAGCAACGAGATCCAGGAGAAGGGCTGGAGCGTCCTGTGCGACAGCGCGCACATGGTGGCGGCGGCCGAGCAGATCGAGGCAGCACTCGCGGGAAAAACAGTGGAATTCGAGGGTAATATCACCACGAAGAGCGGCGAAACGCGCTGGATCCACACCTGCCTCATCGCGGAACGCGGAGAAGGCGACGACGTGATCCGGGTCGTGGGAGCCAGCCGCGACGTCACCGAACGCAAGCACGCTGAAGAGGAGCGCCGCCGGCTCGAGGCACACCTCGGCGAGGTTCAGCGCCTCGAGAGCCTCGGCGTCCTGGCCGGTGGCATCGCCCACGACTTCAACAACCTTCTCAGCGTGATCCTCGGGAACAGCTCACTCGCACTGGCGGACCCGGCCCCCGACCCCGAGACCCACCGGCGCTTCTCCCGCATCCGCTCGGCGGCAAAGCACGCGGCCGGGCTGACCGATCAGATGCTCACCTACTCGGGCATGACGCCCTTCTCGCTCAAGCCGACCGATCTGTCGGGGGTCGTTCGCAATACGGTGGAGCTACTCGAAGCTTCGATCCCCCAACAGAACGTGCTCGAGCTAAATCTCTCGAACGACCTGCCGCCGATCGAAGGCGACGACACGCAGCTCCGGCAAGTCGTGGTCAACCTCGTGACCAACGCGGCCGAAGCGCTCGACGATCGCTCCGGAAAAGTCCGGGTGAAAACCGGCTGGACTAAAATCACCGAAGACATATTTCCCATCGGAACTCCGAAGGCCTCCTCCGGTACGTACGTCTTTCTCGAAGTCGAGGACTCGGGCTCGGGAATCGACGAGGCCACCCGAGAGCGCATCTTCGAGCCCTTCTTCACCACCCGGATCGCCGGCCGCGGCCTGGGGCTCGCGGCGGTACTCGGGATCGTTCAGGGCCATCGGGGCGTCATCACACTCGAGAGTGCACCCGGAAAGGGAACCTCCTTCCGCGTGCTCTTTCCGTGCTCGGAAGCCCACCCCACCGTTTCCAAGCCCAAGCCCGAGGTCGTGCGTCGGGCAAACGCGGTGCACCCGGCCAAGGTGCTGATCATCGACGACGAGGAGTCCGTGCTCGAAATCGGCGTGGAGTTCCTTCAGCGGGCTGGCTTTCGGGTAATCGCCGCGAGCGGAGGGCGGGAGGGCATCGCAGCCGTTGCGAGCCAGGGCGATGAGATCGACGTCGTCATCCTGGACCTCATGATGCCCGATCTGGACGGCGAGGAGACTCTCCGCGAGATCCACCGCCTGTACCCCAATCTCCCGGTGATCCTGACGAGTGGCTACAGCGAGGAGCGCTCGAAACAACGCTTCTCCGCCGAGCACATCGCGGGCTTCCTGGGCAAGCCCTACGAGCCCACAGACCTGATCGAAAAGGTGGAGAAAGCACTCGGGACCGAGTCCACCCGGGATGCCTGATACCCCACCGGCGTGAATCCGAGCCAGCGAATCTTTGCCATCGACTGGATGCGCGGTTTCGTCATGGTGCTGATGGCGCTCGACCACGCGTCCGAGATGTGGAACTCGGGCCGCTTCAATGCGGACTCAGCCTACCTCCTGAACCCGGAAACCGGAGCACCGGTATGGATCGTGGGAACCCTGATCCCCGCGACGGACTTCTTCACACGCTGGGTGACGCACCTGTGCGCGCCGACGTTCCTCTTTCTGACTGGCACCTCGCTCGCACTCAGCATCGAGAAGCGATCGCGCCTGGGCGTTTCGGCGGCGAGCCTCGACCGCCACCTCTTGATCCGGGCGCTGGTGATCCTGGGATTGGAAGGGCTGCTCACCCTGATGGCGGGCTACGGCGCGCTGATCCTCCAGGTACTCTTCGCGATCGGAGCGAGCCTGCTCCTCATGATCCCCCTGCGCCGTCTCCCCACCCCCTGGCTGCTCTTCGGGGGGCTGGGATGGCTCGTCGGCGGCGAACTCGTGACAACGGGGCTCGTGCCGATCGGCAGCACGGTGCCCTACCCCGCGGCCCTCACACTGGCACCGCTATACGGGGAACACCTGATCGTGATCTACCCCGTCATTCCCTGGCTCGCGATGCTGGTCTGTGGCTGGGCATTCGGTCGCTACCTGCTCGACCTGCCCGAGGGTCCCACCGGACGCATCCGCGCGGAAGGCACCCTGCTGGGCTGGGGTCTCGGTGCCATTGCACTCTTCATCGCGGTCCGCGGCCTCGATGCCTACGGCAACATGGGGCTCTACCGGATCGAGCCGTCCCTCATCCGATGGCTCCACGTGAGCAAATACCCTCCAGCCCTCGCATTCACCGCACTGGAACTCGGAGCAATGGCACTCATTCTGATGGCCTTCTCGATCGTCGAGCGCCGCCTGGGCCATCCGCCCTGGCGCTGGAACCCCCTCTTGGTACTGGGGCAGACAGCACTGTTCTTCTACGTGGTCCATTTCGTGGTACTGGGCGCCGCAGCCCTCGCCATCACCGGTGGCATGCGGCAAGCGGGACTCACCGAGACCTACCTCGCTGCCGGGGCAGTACTCGTGGTGCTCTACCCCGTATGCTGCGCGTACCGCGCGTACAAACGAGCCCACCCGAATAGCTGGGCCCAATACGTCTGACCCCTCGGCCGAGTTCTTCCGCCGCCGCGGCCGACTCCCATCAGCTTCACCCGCCCACGTGCGTTCACACTATGCGCACCGGGACAATACTCTCCAGCTACCGGACCCACGTGCGCATCGATGCCGAGGTCGCGCAACGACGCCGCAACGAGTTCGGCGAGGACGTCGAAACGTTCCCGGATCCCGCGGTGCGGCTCGGGGGCTGGAACCGTCCAGGCAAACGCTGCAGTTGCATCGGTGTAGACAGCAGCGTGCCCTCCGGTCAAGCGCAAGAAAGGCTCGAAGCCGGCCTCGCGCGCGGCACGAACGGCGCCTTCGAAGCCAATCCGCGTGCGATCGAGCGCCGAGAATGCGAAGGCATCGCACGGGCGCCAGATGCGAAGGCACTCCGTCGCGTCACCCCGCAACACGGCTGTGAGCAGGAGCCGCGACAATGCGGTGTCACGTGCCGCACTCCCCGGGCTCTCGCCTCGAAGCACGCGAATGCGCCGCGTCACTGGTTTCGGGGCAGCGGCGAAAATCCGGAGTCCCCGGCAAACCCGAGGCGGAGCCATACGGGCACCACCGCCAGCCCCACGCCGATCTGCGCCGCAATCCACAGGCCCCACGGAAGGGGCCACCAGGTCGGTTCCGGGCTCTGGCAAAGCCAGGCTCCGAGTCCGGTCAGCAGGCTGAGGACACACAGCGCCGCTGCGAGCATCGCGCCAGTCGCGCGCGCGAGGCGCCGCAGACCCTCACCGGGCTCGAGACCCAGCGATCCCGCCACCGGGTTCCACCAACCGGGCGGTCGCGCACGCGCGTAGAAGACCCTCAACTGCTCCGGGTCCTCGGGCGTCAGGAGAGAGACGCCGATGCCCGCCCCCGTCGCAAGCAGCGCCATCGCGAGCAGTCGGACGGCCTCTCCGTCGATGCCGGCCACCAGCGGGCCGGCCGCCAGGAGCGACACCGCGATACAGGCCAACTCGCCCCAGGCGCTGATGCGCCACCACAACCAGCGCAGCACCAACAGGGGGCCCATCCCTGCACCCAGGAGCAATGCGATGCGCCAAGCCCCCTCGATCGAACTGAGCTGTGTCATCACGGCGAGCGCCAGCCCGAGGATCACCAGGTTCGATCCCCGCGCGACCCACACGAGCGTCCTCTCCTGGGGCTCACGGCCGAGCCAGGCCTGGCACACGAGCCGCTTGTAGAGATCGTTGGTCCAGTACGAGGCGCCCCAGTTGAGGTGCGTATCCAGGGTCGAGGCAAGCGCCGCGAGCATGGCCGTGAGCATGAGGCCCAGGGCCCCGGCCGGCAGCAGCTCGACCATCCCACGCACGAAGGTGACTTCCCGGTTGTGCTGGAGCCCAGACGCGGGAACTGCGGGGTCGTGGGGAAACAAGAGCAACAGGCCCAGCGCAATCGGCAGCCACAAGAGGCTCCGCAGCAGCACCTGGGTGAAAGTGAGAACGACGCTGGCGAGCTTCGCATCGCGATCGGAACGGCACGCCATGGAACGCTGGGCCAGGTAGCCGGTGCCATCCGCATTCAACTGGATGAACCACTGGAGCGCGAAGACTGCGAGCACCGTCAGCGAAGCGTCCTTGGCACGAGAAGGCGTGAATGCGAGGATCTCCAACGGCGCGATTCCACCCGGACCGCCCTCCGCATAGCGCAGGAAGATCTCGTCCACGATGGATCCCATGCCACCGAAGTGAACGATCACGTAACCGGCGTAGACCGCCGTCCCGAATAGAGCGAGCACAAGCTGGAGCACGTCGGTCCGGACGACGGTCCGCAAGCCTCCGGTGGTTGAGTAGAAGAGCGTGACGACCGCGACAGCGAGCAGCGAAATTGCGTTATTGGTCGACCGCACCCAGAGTTCTGGGCCGTGGGGATCGACGGCGAGCGGAACACCGACCCAGGAAACCAGTGCCTGCAGGTGTGCGAACAACCCACCGGGGAGCCACTGGTCCCACACCAGAATGGGCTCGGCGACGGCGCGCGTCGCGAACAGCACCCAGGCCAATACGATGCAGTTGAAGAGTGTTCCGAAATAGACGGCCTTGATCACCCGCAGCCACAGTGCCGCGCGGCTTCCGTAGCGGAGTTCCGTGATCTCGGCATCCGTAATCACCCGGGCTCGCCGCCAACTCGGAGCGAGAACGAAACCGAGCAACAGGAAGGCCAAGGCGTAGATCCAGAGCTGCCAGAGCGCGAAGATCCCCGCCGTCGCGACCAGACCCGTCACCAGCAGCGGTGTATCCGCCGCAAACTGGGTGGCGGCCATGCTGAGCCCCGCCGTCCAGCCCGAGAGACTTCGCCCCGCCAAGAAATACTCTTCGAGGTTCCGGGAAGCGCGTTTCCTCGACCACAGTCCGGAGGCAACTCCGTAGGCCACGAAGCTCAGGAGCACCGCGACGTCCACCCACCCCAACGTCGACACGACCCTGGGCTCAGAACCGCATCGCGTGAAACGTCGACAACCCGCTTCCCATCCGGTGGCTCAGCTCCGCATCCCGGCCAGCGCCCGGCCCGCGCGGCGCCCGAAGTAGGTGCCGTCGGCGAGCGAGATTCCGCTACCCGCATAGCCCCGTCCGCAGAAGAGCGCCGCCGTGCGCCCGACGGCATAGAGGCCGGGAATCTCGGTGCCGTCTGGCGTCAGCACCTCTCCGTTCACCCCTGTGCGGAGGCCTCCGAGTGTCATGCAGGCGTAGATGAAGCTCTCGGGCGTGCAGTCGATCAAGGCGAAGGGGGGAGTCACCAGGGGCACGACGCATTCGGCACGTTTGTGAAACTGGGAGTCCTCGCCGTGCCCGGCGTCTCGGTTGTAGAACTCGACGGTCGCCTGGAGGGCGCCGGCTGGAAAACCCGCCTCTCGCTCGACCTCTTCGACCGTCTCTCCGACAAAGGCCGGCTCCATTCGGACGAGCCCGCGCTCGAATGTCGCCTCATCGAGGAGGAGATGCACGCGGCCCTCCTGGACGAAGAGGGCTTCGATCCCCACGTGACCGTAATAGGTGTCTTCGTTGATGAATCGTTGCCCGCGGGCATTCACGTAGATCCCGCGGGAGAGCCGGTGGGGAATCGTTCCGGGCAGTGCGACTTCGCCCTGATCCATCCGCACCACGTCGCCACCCGCGCCCTGCCCCATCCGAATCCCGCGTCCATCGTCGCCTTCAGTGGCATTCTTGTTACTGCAGAGCGCTAGTTGCGGAACGTGGCGCTGGACCATCGCCTCATCGAGGCTGAAGCCACCGGCGGCGAGCACCACACCGCAACGAGCGCGGTAGCAGCGCGTTTCACCCGCCACACGGGCCACCACACCGACCACCCGCCCGTCGGATTGCACCACCAGTGTCTCGACGAGCGTGTCCCACTGAAAGCGCGCGGAACGGCGCTCGACGGCCTCGAGCAGCTTCCGCATGAAGAAGGGCCCCGCTTTGCCCGCCACCTGCGGCTTGTGCCCGCGCGGCGCGGGGCGGGCAATTCGGTCGTAGGGCCAGGCGTCCTCGCCGCCGCTGTAGACGAGACAATCGTCGGTGATCGCCTCCATGCTCGGCTCGGGGTGGAAGCTGCGCTTGAAGGGAACGCCCTGGCCTTCGAACCAGTGGAAATGCTCGACGCTGTCTTCGCAGAAGAGCCGGATCTTCTCCTCATCCGCACCCGGAGAGGATGCCGCCACCAGGAACTTGAACATCTCTTCCGGGTCGTCTTCGAATCCGGCCGCCTTCTGAACGGGCGTTCCGCCGCCGAGGTAGATCAGTCCGCCAGAATTCGCAGAGGTGCCGCCGCCGCCGCTGGCGCGCTCGAGGAGCAGCACGTCTGCACCGGCGTCACATGCTTCGATCAGTAGAGAGGATCCGGCGCAGCCGAGTCCGACGACGATCACGTCCGCCTCGGCGTCGAAATGTGCGATCTCCGAAGCGTCGCGGAGCTGTGTCGGCTGGATGCGTGTCATCCCGCCGACCCTATCACACGCTCAAGCGCTGGGGACTTGTCTCAGGAACTCCGACAGCCCGTAGCCGACCCGGTCGCCGAGCCGCCATTCCGTCATCCCCTCGCCGATGTGAGTGACGCGACCATCGCGACGGTTGCGCAGGGGGATAAAGCCGCGGACGACGCCCGTCACCGAGAGTTCTGTGCCGCCCTGCGTGCGCATCCGTGCGCGAACCGCCCTGTGATAGAGACCATTCGGCTCGTAATCCGCCTCGATCGTCGCCTCGCGAACGTTCTCGAGTTCGTCCCCGCGCACCACGACGCCGCCCACCACCGCGTCATCACCGGCGCGCCGGATGCTCGAGAGCATGACCCCGAGGTCGGGACCAAAATTCATCGTGAGCCACTCGTAGCCGTCAATGGCCTGCCAGACCCGCGGGCCCCAGGAGTGGTCCCGCAGGCCGTAACCATCGATTTCGAGACTTTTGCCGCCGATTTCCAGCCGGCCTTCCACGTGCATGTGTTGCTCGAAATGGCCCTTCGCGAACTGCTGCTCCACGGGGAGCCCGGAATCGCCGACGTCGTTCCCGTACATGGGTCCGACGGCTTCGTGGACGAGATCGAGAGAGACCGTCTGGCGCGGGTTCTCCGCCAGCGCCCGGCGCGGATCGGCCATGTCGCGGGGTTCCCGCAATTCCACCGCGGTGCCCGCGTACAGCGTGCGCAGCTTCTGGGTGGGCTCGATCACCTCGAACCGCAGCCCCCCCGCGTCCATGGCATCGTTGTTCCGGATCTGTGGACGACCGAAGCGGAACAGTACCCGCCCGTCCGGAAGGAAGAGCGTGACCGTCGTCTCGGCGTACCCCTCGTTCGCCCGGTTTCCGATCCGAACGAAGCCCCCGATCGACTCCCGCCGATCGAAGAAGTTGAAGTACATGCTCTCGTTGAACGTGGATTCGGGCCCGAGCGGGTGCGTGTAGTCGTCTTCGGGCTTCAGGCTTCCGACAATCTTCGCCACGCCACATCTCCCATTCAGTCGCGTATCGCACAAGGCTCGAAGCGCTCGAGGCAATGCACGGGACCCTCAGCCCGCAACCGGGCATGAACGGAAAACGGGTCGTCGAGCAGGGCGTCGGCGAACGGATCGTATTTCACCAATCGGGGAAGCATACCGCGCGTGCCCGCTGCGGTCGTCCGGGCAGAACGGCCGTTGCCCGTCTAGAAGAGCGCGGGATCGCTGAGCGGACCAGACCAGGGCGGCTGCGAGGCGACGATCTGCTCCTCGAACTCGGCCTGCCCGACGGGCTTTCCCAGCAGGTAGCCCTGCACGAGCCGGCAGCCTCTGACCCGAAGCAGTTGGAGCTGTTCCGGCGTCTCCACGCCTTCGCAGATCGTCGTGATTCCGAGCTCCTGGGCCATGCGAAGCATGCCCCCCACCAATGCAATGTCCCGCTCGGACGTCGCCGCTCCGTGAATGAAGCTCTGATCGATCTTCAGGGCGTCGACGGGAAGCTCGCGCAGGAGCGTGAGAGAGGAATAACCGGTTCCGAAGTCGTCCATCGCAATCCGGACCCCGACATCGCGGAGTCCGCATAGCGTCGCCAGCGTCGTCGCATTGGCATCGATCACGCTGGTCTCGGTGAGCTCGAGGTCGAGGCGGTCCGGCGGGAGCCCGGTCTCCTGGAGAATCGCGGCGACACGGCTCGGGAAGGTTTCGTCGCTGAGCTGCCGTCCCGAGACGTTGACCCCGATGCGGAGCGGGCGCGACTGGATCGAGTGCCAGCGCATCGCGCTCTCGCACGCCTCGCGGAGCACCCACTCGCCGAGCGACACGGCCAAGCCCGTCTGCTCCGCGATCGGAACGAATACCGATGGAGAGACCAGACGGTCCCCATGGCGCCAGCGCAGCAGCGCCTCTGCACCCACGAGATCTGCGGAAAGGAGATCCACCTGGGGCTGGAAGTGAAGCACGAGGTGGCCACTGGCCACCGCATCTCGCAGGCCGTTGACGAGACGGAAGCGCTCGGCAATGGCCGCGTTCATACCGTCCTCGTAGAATCGAACGCGGTTTGCCCCCTGCGCTTTCGCGTGGTACATCGCGGTGTCCGCGCAGCGGGTCAACAATTCGGCATCCTCTGCGTCGCCGGGATAAACCGCAGTACCAATGCTCGCTGTCAGCCAGCACTCCGTGCCTTCGAGCACATAGCGCTGACCGATCTGCCGCCGGATGTCCTCCGCCCAGGTCGCGGCCGCATGGGCGTCGTGGATGTGTTTTACCGCCACGACGAACTCGTCGCCGCCGAGCCGAGCCACCAGATCGCTCTTTCGGGTGGCGTTGCGCAGTCGTTCCGCAACCTCGCGCAACAGCGCATCTCCGGCCGCGTGGCCGAGGTTGTCGTTCACGGCCTTGAAGCCATCGAGATCGAAGAAGAAAAGCCCCACCCACGTTCCTTCTCGCTCCGCGTCTTCCAGCGCTGCCTGGAGGCCCCGCTGAAACGAGATCCGATTGGGGAGACCCGTGAGGCTGTCGTGGGTGGCGAGGAAGTGTTCGCGCTGCTGCACCTCGTTAAGGTGCCGCAGCATCCGGTGTCGCTCGACTGCGTGACGCAGGGTGCGGGCGACGAGTTGGGTGTCGAGCTCGCTCTTGACTAGATAGTCCTGCGCCCCCGCGCGCAACGCCTGGAGTGCCTGCGGGCCATTGTCTTCATCCGCCATCACGAGCACCGGAACGCTTGCCGCGGCAACCTTGGCGCGCAGGAGCGCATCGATCCCGCTCCCGTCCGGCAGCGTCAGATCGAGAAGTACAACGTCGTAGGAACCCTCTATCAGCATTCGAAGGGCACTCTCGACCCCTTCGGCGTGCGATACGAGCACGCTCCCGGCGCGGGCCGCTGCCAGCATCTCCATGATGCGAAGTGCTTCCTCGGCGTCGTCCTCCACCAGGAGCACAGAGATCCGGGAATTGGAATCGGCAGGAGCGAGGTTCCGCATCTTCGCTCTACACATCGGCTTACAGAACGTTGCGGCTTGAGCCCGGAAACGAGTTCGTCCGAGCGGGGAAGCGGGTGCCTGCCGACGCGGGTGTCGCCGGTGCGAAGCCGCGTCTCCAGAGCCCGCTCTCTGAAACCGGCAACCGAGCCGCGAGCAGTAGCCGGAAACCCGCCCGCCCGAGGGGTTTCTGGCGATCGGCAGTTCCCTCGCAGGCGCCACGCATCGCATCCCGGCGGCCGAAAGCAATAGGCCCTGCGTGCGAAGACCCGAGAAGGGCCGACCGCTCGGTCCCCGACGCACTCCTCACGGGGACGAGCGATCGGGCAGATCGGCTGGCCGGGGGCTGGTTCGCACGCCGGGGCGCGATGCTTGAGTATCTGGGCTACTGGAGACGGATTCGCGGGGAGCCCGGACATGACGCAGAATCTCGACGCGGCGCTCGAACGCCTCGGCCGTGCAACATTCCGGACATGACGCAGAATCTCGACGCAGCGCTCGAACGCCTCGGCCGTGCAACATTCCGGACATGACGCAGAATCTCGACGCGGCGCTTCGACGCCTCGGCCATGCAACGTTTCGCCCCGGCCAGCGTGAGGCAATCGAGACGCTGCTGCGCAGAGGCCGGCTGCTGCTCGTAGCACCGACGGGCGGCGGCAAGAGCCTCACCTACCAGCTGCCGGCAAGCCTGCTGCCGGGGACCACTCTGGTCGTGTCCCCCCTGATTGCGCTGATGCACGACCAAGTCGAGGCGCTCGCGCGCTCGGACGTTGCGTCCACCTACCTGGCCTCGAGCCTCGATCCGGCGGAGATCTCGCGGCGTCTCTCCGCTCTCGGGCGGGGCGAATACCAGCTCGTCTACGTCGCTCCCGAGCGGCTGGCCCAGCCGGCGTTCCGCACGCGGCTGGCCGATCTCGACTGCCCACTCGTGGCGATCGACGAGGCCCATTGCATCAGCGAGTGGGGCCACGACTTCCGGCCCGAGTACCACCAGATTGGCGAGGTGCTCGATGCCCTGCCGGCGGCCCGTGTCCTGGCGTGCACGGCCACGGCCACGCCCATCGTCCGCGACGAGATCCTGGCAAAGCTCGGACTCCCGGCGGACACGCCGCAGCTCGTGCACGGCTTTGCGCGGCCGAACCTCGCGCTTCGCGCGGCCAAACTCTCGGGCCGGCCCGATCGAAACCGCCGCGTCGACGCAGCGCTGGCCGAGGCGCTCGCGGAGCCGGGCGCCGCCAGGGGAAAGGCGATCGTCTACTCGCCCACCCGGCGAGCCGCCGAAGAGGAGACCGCGCGGCTCGGAGAAGCGGGCTGGCGCTGCCGCTTCTACCACGCCGGCCTCTCGGGAGAAGCCCGCAGCGAAGCGCACGGGGCCTTCACATCGGACGAGCTCGATCTGGTCGTGGCAACCAACGCCTTCGGGATGGGGATCGACGAGCCCGACGTGCGGGCCGTGATCCACCTGGGCCCACCGGGATCGCTCGAAGCGTACTACCAGGAGGTAGGCCGGGCGGGCCGCGACGCAAAGCCCGCTCTGGGCCTGCTCCTCTGGAGCGGAAACGACCTGCTCCTGCGCCGACACCTCCTCGAGCGGGAAAGCGAGGGCGTGGCACCCGCGCCGGAACTGGTCGAACACAAGTGGAACCTCTTCCTCGAGCTGATGCGCTGGGCCGAGGGCGGCAGTTGCCGGCACGACGCGATCCTGCGCTACTTCGGCGACGAGGAAGAGACCCTCGCCGGCTGCGGTGTCTGCGACGTCTGCCAACGCCTCGCGGCCGGGCCCGAAGCCGCAGCGTTTGCGCCGGAAGAGACCGTCGAGATCGTGCGCAAAGCGTTATCCGCGATCGCCCGGGTGCACGGCCGCTTCGGAATGGGTGCCGCCGCGAAGCTCCTGCACGGCGATGCGGACCCCCGCCTCGAACGCAGCGGCCTCGACTGCGTTTCGACCTTCGGCGTGCTTTCCGAGCATCGCAGCGAGTGGATCACGCGCGTGCTGCGTCGCTGCGTGACGGCGGGCCTCGTCGGCTTCGGCGGAGATGATCGCCCCGTCGCACTTCTCACCGAGAGCGGGTGGCGGGTGATGCACGCCGAGATCCCGCCGCGCATCGAGCTTCCGCCGGTGCGCATCCCCGCGAACCCTCCCCGGGCGGGCCGGCGCGGGCGTTCGAGCCGCGAAGTGCCCGCGTCCAGTCCGGAAGAAACTGCGCTCTTCGACGCCCTGCGCGTCCACCGGCTCGAGCTGGCGCGCGCCACTGGCGTTCCGCCGTACGTCGTGGCACACGACCGCACTCTCCACGATATGGCGCGCCGGCAACCGGGCAACCGCGAGGAACTCCTCCTCGTCGATGGCATTGGACCGGCCAAGGCAAAACGTTACGGAGAAGGTTTCCTAGAGGTGGTGCGCCGGCACACCGCGCCTAGCTGAACCCGAGCGCGTCCATATCGACCCGGTTGCGCAACGGCTCGCCGGCTACGTAGCGCCGCAGATTATCTTCGAAGAGGTCGAAGACGTCCTCCATGTAGCGATCGACGGAAACCGACGAGTGCGCCGAGACGTACACGTTGGGGAGATCCCAGAAGGGGCTCTCCGCGGGAAGCGGCTCCTCGTCGAAGACATCGAGCACCGCCGCCGCAATGCCCCCGGTTCGAAGGGCCACGACGAGCGCCTCCTCATCGACCAGTGAGCCGCGGGCCACGTTTACCAGCACCGCATCGGGACGCATGGCGGCCAGCGCCTTCGCGTCGATCAGGTGCCGCGTGGCGGGTGTGGCCGGTGCGGAAACGACCACCGCATCGCACTGAGCGAGCATCTCGTGCAGCTGGTCGAGGCCAAACATCGCATCGGCGTGCTCGACTGGATCACCCGGACGATGGCTGCGACGTTGACCGAGGACGCGCACTCCCAGGGGACGCAGACGCAGAGAGACCTCGCGACCGATGCTCCCCAGTCCGACGATTCCAACGGTCGAGCCCGCAAGAGTGCGACCATAGGTCCGCACGAACTCGTGCTGCTCCTGGTGGGCGTCCGCTTCACGAAAACGCTTCCACACCTGGAGCAGGCGCCCCAATACCCACTCCGCCATGGAGGGAGCACTCACCCCCGAGGCATTCGTGAGCATCACCCGGTCGCGGGGCACCCCAGCTCGGGCGAACTGCTCCACACCTGCGGCGAGGCTCTGAATCCAACGCAGCTTCGGTGCGTACGACGGAAGGTTTTCCGGCGCGTGGAGCGCGATCATCACCTCCGCTCGGGCCAGGAGGTCGCGCCGTTGCTCGGCGCAGCCAAGAGCCCAGGGCGGGGGCTCGCCGCAGGGCAAGGCCGGGTTCACGGTGGCCCATTCCCCGCCCTCGTCGACGGGCAATACCACGACATCGATCCGGGGATCGACCGCGCGCAGGCGCTCCACGTGAAGCCCGGCGCCAAGGGCCGGAACGCCGAGACATACGACCACCGGCTCACCCGATCCCACCACGCTCGTCCCTCCAAGGTTATTGCGTTGCCCGAAAGCATTCGGGGAGCCCAGGATCGCACTGCCCCGGCAACCGGGGCAAGCTCGACCTGCCGCTTCGGCAGCAGCGGAGTGGGCTGGAACGACCATCCCTCACCCTTCCTGTTCACAAGCGGAAGCGAACTCCCGGTACGCCGGCCCCTCCGGCGGGGAGGGCGAGGGACCAGACGTCCGGAACTCGGGAGAGACGCATGGGACGCTTCGGCCACTGCGCGAACACTCGCTTCGGGTTCACGTACGGCCCAAGGAAGTGGAATTTACGGCGATCCCAACCGTCGAGACCCGTGTCGCATTCGGCCCAGGACACGCAACGGATGCCTGATCGGGCGCTATTCTCGCGCCGCCGTGCCCGCACTCCCCCCCGAAGTCAAGGAACTCGCTGCCCGGGTCCGAAACTGGGGGCGCTGGGGAGCGGACGATGAGATCGGAACGCTCAATCTCATCACCGACGAGGTCGTGCACCGGGCATTGCAAGAGGTCCGCGTCGGCAAGCGGATCGCGCTGGGCATTGCACTCGACGAATCGGGACCGCAGACGGGGATCGTTCCGGGTCGTGTCAATCCGGTCCGCACCATGCTGAGCGTCAATCAGCCCTACTTGCGAGGCGATCCCGACAACTTCTGCAACAGCGACGACACGGTCACCATGGGTCTCCAATCCGGTACGCACTGGGACGCGCTGGGACACGTAAGCTACGAGGGGCGAATCTACAACGGCTTCTCGGCCGACGTCGTCAATGAACGAGGTGCAACACGCTGCGGAATCGACAAGGTCGAGACGCTCGTCTCCAGAGGCGTACTGCTCGACGTCGCCCGCGTGAAGGGCGTGGATCGGATCGAAGGCCCCTACGCCATCACGGCGGAGGACCTCGACGCAGCCGCTGACCTCGCCGAGGTGGAAGTCCGGCCCGGGGACGTCGTCTGTGTCCGCACCGGGCACATCCAACTGCTCTTCGCCGGGGAACGCGAGCGCTACATCGCCCCGGCGCCCGGACCGTCGCTGAAGAGCATCGAGTGGTTTCGAAACCGAGACGTCGCGGCAGTCGCCACCGACAGCTACACCGGTGAGGTCTTTCCGCGCGAAGTCAAGGACACCTATCTTCCGGTTCACCTGCTGCACCTGGTCGACATGGGAATGACCCAGGGCCAGAACTTCGATTTCGAGACGCTGGCGGCAGACTGCGCCGAAGACGGCCACTACGCGTTCTTCGTCGACGCGTCGCCCCAGCCTTTCACGAACGCAGTCGGCACACCGGTCAACCCCATCGTCATCAAGTAACCGGGGAGGCGGTGGTCAGAACAGGGCGACAGGGTTTACCGCTCGCATCGGTGATCGGGTTCAGCGCACTGCGTTCATCGTCCTGGCCCCAGCGAACCCAGGTCTTGGTCTCTGCGGAGAGCCGCTCCACTTCGAGGAACGCACCGGGCACTAGTCCCTGGGCATCGAACCACTCCCCGAGGCGCTCGGCATCGACGAGGCGCGCCAGACCGTCTCGCCCCCGATGATGGTCTCCACCACGCCGATCTCGTCGATGTGCTCGGGGTCGTCGAGAGGCGAGCGCGACAGGATCACGAGATCGGCGAGCTTGCCGACCTCGAGCGAACCCTTTTCGTGATCTTCGAAGTGCTGGTACGCAGCGTCGATCGTCACGGCTCTCAACGCCTGCAGCACGGAGATGCGCTGCTCCGGACCGATGGGTGCGCCGCTCGACGAGCGCCGGTTCACCGCCGCCCAGACCGAGCGCAGCGGCTCCATCGGAACCACCGGCGTGTCGTTGTGGATTGTGAAACGGATGTCCCGGTCTACGGCGCTGCGCGCGGGGCTCATGCGTGCGGCGCGCTCCGGACCCATGAAGATGTCACGATGCCGATCGCCCCAGTAATAGGTGTGCAACAGGAAGAAACTCGGAATGACGCCCAGTTCGCGCATCCGGTCGAGCTGGTCGTCTCGCGCCATCTGAGCGTGGATCACGATGTGCCGCGTGTCCTCACGCGGGTGCCGTTTCTGTGCTTCCTCGAAGGCGTCGAGGATGTCGTCGATCGAGGCATCGCCATTGCCGTGGACGGCGACCTGCCAGCCGGCCGCGTGAAGGCGCGAAACGTTTTCGATCAACGTTTCCCGGGGAATGCGCGGGTAGCCGCGATACTCGGGATCATCTCCGGGCGGAACGTGATAGGGACGAGTCAGGTAGCCGGTGTAGCCCTGAATGGATCCGTCGGCGACGAACTTCGCGGCGCCCATGCGAACCCACGGCGGGTTTCCTGCGGGTAGCTCGAACTCTCCGTCGAGCGTCTCGAGCGCCACCAGATCTCCCGGCCAGAGCACCATGCGCACGTCGACGAGGCCGAGGCGCGAAAGCCATGAGAGGCCCGTCAGGTGCTCCACCGGTGCCCAGCCGTTCTGCGCCGTAGTCGTGCCCGAGGCCAGGTAGAGGCGGTCCGCCTCGCGCGCCATGGCGACCGCATCGAGAAGCCCGGGCTGCGCGAGATCCCCCGCAACCAGTTCGGTCGCCTTCTCTTCGAACACGCCGTCGGGATTCCCCGAAACATCGCGGCGGATCACGCCTCCCTCCGGATCCGGAGTTTCGCGGTCGATCCCGAGCAATTCGAGCGCAGCGGAGTTCGTCGTCATCAAATGCCCCGAGACGTGAAACAATGCGATCGGGTGATCCGTCGATGCTGCGTCGAGATCAGCCCGCCTGGGGTGGCGCTTCTCGGCAAGCAGGGTGTCGTCGTAGCCCCAGCCTGTGATCCATTCTCCTGTCGGGGTCTCGGCAGCGCGCTCGCGCAATCTCGCGACGAGTCCGTCCATACGCTCGATGTCGCCGATGGGCGGGCTGTTCAGATCGACGTGGACGGCGTAGATGCCGGCGCCGGGGAAGTGCCCGTGCGCGTCGATGAAGCCGGGAAGGAGCGCGCGGCCACCGAGATCGACGACCCGGGCACGGCCGTCGGCCCAGCGCCTGCCCTCCGCATCGCTGCCGACGAATGCAATCCGATCTCCCTCGACCCCGAGCGCCCCGGCGGTGCGCTCCTGCGCATCGAGGGTGATGACGGGGCCCCCCACGTAGAGCGTCCGCTCCGGCCCGCAGCCTGCGAGGCCCAGCAACGCCAAGCCAAGAGCGAACACGGCGGGAGGCAACACCCGACCATCCTAGACCTTGCCGGCCCCGCGGGGAACAAAAAATTATGCTGTGGCTGAAAAATTCGCGTCACCCGCAACCGGCCGGGTGGCACTCGTTGGTACACGATACCCCCTTCCCAACACGAAACGGGCCGTCCTCTCGAGGGCGGCCCGTTTTCGTGTGGCGCATTGCCGGCGGTGGCTCCGATCCCTTAGGGTGCCCGCGGTGAGAATTGGCGCGCTCGTCAATACCCGCGCCGGACGCGCGCGACGCGACCCGGTATTGGTCGAGCGCCTGCACCGGCACGTTCCGGCGGAGCGGCTGCGCGCAACGCGAAGCACCGAGGAAATCGCACCCGCACTCGACGTCTTGCGCAAAGCGGACGTCGACACCCTGGTCGTGGTAGGTGGAGACGGGAGCGTGGGCGGCACGCTCGGTGTCCTGGTCGAGCGCTGGCCCGCGGCGGCGTGGCCCCGGGTGCTGCTGGCACCCGGGGGCACCGTGAACACGATTTCGCGCTCTCTGGGCGCCACTGGAACACCCGAAACCCTGCTCGAACGACTGTGCCGGTCGCCCGAATGCTTCGCGGAGAGCCGGCGACCATTGGTCCGCGTCACTCCCGCGGACGGCGCGTCGCGCTCCGGCATGATCTTTGCCAACGGCGTAGCCGTGCGCTGGCTCGAACTCTACTACGAGGACTCGCCACTCGGGGTCGTCGGAGCAACCCAGGTGGTGGCGCGAATCGCGGGATCGGCACTCGTGGGAGGCGGTCTGGCCCGGCGCGTCTTCGCCCCCGTCGCCGCCCGAATCGAATTGGACGAACACCCGCTCGACTGCGACCGTTTCACCGTCGTGGCGGCGTCGAGCGTCCTGCACATCGGGCTCGGCTTCCAGCCCTTCCACACCGCCGGAAGCGATCCGGAACGCTTCCACTTCGCCATCACCAACGCCCCGGCACGACGCCTGGTGCGCGAGCTTCCGGCGCTGCGCGCGGGGAAGCCAACCCCCGGATCCTGCGTGACCCACCATTCCGTCCGTCGCGCAAGGCTGCGTTTCGAAACGCCGCAGGCGTGGAGCATCGACGCAGACCTCCACCCCAAAACCCGGGAGCTCGAGCTCTCGGCCACGCCACCCCTGCGCTTTCTCACCTCTGCAAAACGCCCGTAGCCCCGCGCGTCTTGCATCGCCTCGACCCGTCGGATTCCGAGCGGCGGAGCGGCTCCCGCACGCCTCCGCTACGTTCGCCATGAGAGACCCGCAACCCCTGTGACGTCGATGTGAGAGAGAACCAACCCATGGGGATTCAGACCTTGAATTCGGAACCCGATGCGAAGCAGCTCCTCGCGCAGCTGCGCGAATCGATCGAAAGCGCGCTCCCGGGCGCCGAGGTCGAAGCCCGCTGCGGCAACCCCGGACACTTCGAGATCTGCGTGCGTTCGGAAGCCTTCTCGGGCGAGCCGAAGGTGCGCCAGCATCAGCTCGTCTACGCCGCGATCGCGCACCTCATGAGCGGCGATTTTCCGCCTGTCCACGCGGTCGACCGCCTCGAGTGCGAGACTCCCTGACCGCGACGTAGACGACGTGGCGCCGTCCACCCCGACCGGGACGGGTACGCTCGAAACCGAATCCCGCGCCGCGCAGCCGCTTCTCGAAGCGGGCGTCCGGAGCCTCGCCCCACACCGCGAGCACACCGTCCGGCGCAAGGGCCTCGCGAGCGTTCGCGAGCGCCGCCGCACCCCAGAGGGGGTGCTCGCGGTCCGGGCGCTGCGGACCGACAAAGAGATCGAGCAGAATTGCATCGAAGGGCCCACCGCCAGAGACGACCCGGGCCACGTCCCCCACCTGGACGCGGACGCGCGGATCGTCCACGGCATTGCGCGTCAACACGGCGAGCGGTCCGCGACACCAGCTCACGACGGGCTCGTGAAGTTCCGCTACCAGCACGCGGGCCCCGGCGGGAAGCGCGTCGAGCGCCGCCCGCAGCGTGAGGCCCATGCCGAGGCCTCCGACGAGCACCCGTGGCGCTGGCCGAGGCGGCAATCGCGCCAGGGCCAGCTCGGCAAGCGCCACCTCGCTGCGGTGCGCGGCACTCCGCATGAGAACACGCCCATCGAGGGTGATCAGAAAGTCATGCGCATCGCGCTGCCGCAGCTCGAGGAGCCCATCCTTCGTGGACTCGCGTGCCAGCACCAGCCAGGAACGCGCCAGTGCTCAGCGCCCCTTCCAATCGGGCTTTCGCTTTTCCGCAAACGCTCGCGGCCCCTCGACGAAATCCTCGCTCTTCACCATGCGGCCGAGGCCCTCGTAGCGCCGCGTCATTGCCCCTTCGAGCGATGGGTCGTCGAGGCCCTCCATCACCGCCTGCTTCGACCCGCGCACGGAGAGCGGCGCACACTCGAGGATTGAATCGGCCCAGCGACGTGACGCATCCAGCAACTCTGCCGGCGGCACCACCTCGTTCACGAAGCCGAGGCGCTGTCCCTCCTCCGCCGACACCCGGCGGCCGGTCAGGATCATTCCCATCGCCCGCTTGAGTGGAATCTGGCGCGGCAGACGGTGCACTCCACCGGCCAGGGCGGCAAGGCCGACCCGGGGCTCGGGCAACGCGAACTCCGCAGTCTCGGCCGCAACGATGAGGTCGCAGGCCAGCGCGATCTCGAAGCCGCCACCCATGGCGAGGCCGTTGACGGCTGCGATGATCGGCTTGTCGTTGTCGAAGCGCGACGTGAGGCCGGCGAAGCCCCGCTTGGGGACTTCGATCCGACCGCCCGAAGCCTGGAACTTGAGATCGTTTCCCGCACAAAAGGCGCGGTCCCCGGCCCCGGTGATGATGGCTACCCAGAGTTCCGGGTCGTTCGCAAAGTCGTCGAATACCTGCTCGAGCTCGAAATTCGCCGGCGGGTGCAGGGCGTTCATCACCTCCGGGCGATCGATCGTCACCAGCAGGAGCCTGCCCTGGCGCTCGATGCGGCAATAATCGGGCATGGGTACGCCCTCCTTCCTGGCGTACCATAGCCCGCGTGAGCGATGTCGGGCTGACGCACATAGCGCTCCCCGTTACCGACCTCGAACGCAGCGTCGGCTTCTACGGCAGATATGCGGGAATGCAGGTCGTCCACCGCCGCAAGGATGTCGTCTGGCTCAGCGACCACACGCGGCCCTTCGTGATCGTTCTGATCGAAACCCGCGAAGTATTCGATCCCCTGAGACCCATCGCACACCTCGGGGTGGGCTGCGCAAGCCGTGATGAGCTGGATGAACAATGCAAGAAAGCAGATCGGGAGGGCGTCCTGATTACCGGACCGAATGACTACGGTCCCCCGGTCGGTTACTGGGCCTTGTTCCGCGACCCCGACGGCCACACGCTCGAAGTCTCCCATGGACAGGAAGTCGCGCTCGCGGTCCAGATCAGCAAGACCGGATCGGATCAGGGCTCCACCGTATCGCCCAAGGCTTCCCACTCGGCGTAGTCCGCGTCGAGATGCGCCCGTGCCTCTGTGCGACGGGCTTCGATGTCACGCACGGCATCGCCATCACGCCATACCTCCGGGTCGGCGAGACGCCGGTCGAGTGACTCGAGTTCCTCTTCGAGCGTCTCGATCTCACGTTCGAGCGTCCCCAGGCGCCGGCGGTTCCGGGTGCGCTCGCGGCTTTCGGCACGCGCCCGTTCGCGCGCCTCCATGCGGGCTTGCTTGGCGTCACCCGGCGCGCGCGCATCCTGAACGGATTGGACGCCGTCCGCCGTTGCCTCACCGCGCCGCCGCCGGTAGTCGGAGTAATTTCCGATGTGGCTCTCGAGACGGCCCGCACGCACGTCGAGCACTCGCGTCGCGAGCGCGTCGATGAAGGCCCGGTCGTGCGAGATGAACAGCAGCGTTCCGGCATAGGCGGACAATGCCTCTTCGAGCACCTCGCGGGCGGCGACATCGAGGTGGTTCGTAGGCTCGTCGAGCACCAGGAAATTGACCGGATGCAACAGGAGCTTTGCCAGGGCGAGGCGCGCCTTCTCGCCTCCCGAGAGCACCGACACCCTCTTCTCGACGTCGTCCCCGGAAAAGAGAAAAGCGCCCAGGTGAGCGCGGAGCCGCGGTACGTCGTCGGTTCGCGCCGTTTGCGCAAGTTCATCGAGAACGGTCGCTGACGGATCGAGCACCTCGAGCTGATGCTGAGCGTAGAACCCGACGCTCACCTTGTGGCCGAGTGCGCATTCCCCCGCATCCGGCGCCAGCACGCCCGCAACGAGCCGCAGCAGCGTCGACTTCCCCGCACCATTGGGGCCGACGAGCGCCACGCGTTCCCCGCGGTGCAGCTCGAGAGACACCCCCGCGTAGACACGAGTTTCGCCGTAGCTCTTGTGGACATCTTCGAGACGCAGCACCACCTCGCCGGCACGAACCGGTTCGGGCAGTTTGAGCCGCATCCTGGCGCGCGACTCCCCGGGCAGTTCCACGCGGTCGAGCTTCCCCAGCGCTTTGACCCGGCTCTGCACCTGCTTCGCTTTGCTCGCCTTGTAGCGGAAGCGCTCGATGAAGCGCTCGGTTTCGGCAACCGCGCGGTCCTGTTGTCGCTTCGCGGCCTCGAGCTGCTCCCGGCGCAACGCCTTTTGCTCCAGGTAGCGGTCCCAGCCCCCGGCGTATACCCAGAATCTTCCACCGTCGAGCTCGGCCACGCGGTTGACATGGCGGCGCAGGAAGGCGCGGTCGTGGGAAACCAGGAGCACGGCGCCCCGAAAGCCGGCCAGCGTCTCCTCGAACCACTCGATGGACGGCAGATCCAGGTGGTTCGTGGGCTCATCGAGGAGCAGCACATCGGGTGTGGCGAGCAGGAGCTTCGCCAGCTCCACGCGCATGAGCCATCCGCCGCTAAAAGCCGAGAGCGGCCGCCCCGCCGCCTCGGTGTCGATGCCCAGGCCCGCGAGCACGCGCTCGACGCGCGCCTCGCGCCCAAACCCGTCCGCGAAAGTGAAGGCGGCCTGGGTGCGGTCCCAGCGCTCCGCAAGATCCGCAGGCACCTCGCACCCGTCGCGGCCAAAGCGCTCGATCTCGCGCTCGAGCCCGGCGATCTCCGCCTCCAGGGCGTCGAGGTGCGCCAACGCCGACGCCGCCTCTTCGCGAACGCTGTGTTCGCGCCCGGGATCGATCTCCTGCTGGAGAAACCCGCGACGCATCTGCTTCGGTGTGACGACGCGCCCCGCGTCGGGAGCATCGAGCCCTGCCGCGATGCGCAGCAGGCTCGTCTTTCCGGCTCCGTTTGCTCCGACGATCCCGACCCGATCGCCGGCATTGACCGTCAGATCGACTCCCGCGAAGAGCGTTCGCGCCGGAAAACTGCGTGAGACGCCGTCCAGGCGCAGCAACATGCCCGGACCGTAGCGTCTCCGGTCTCGTCGCTCTTTTCGGATCTCCCGCTACGGCAGGTGGTAGGCGTTGTAGGCACTGGCGAAGACCGGAGCGGTGAGCGCAAGTTCGGAAACGACTGCCACGGCGGCGAGGGCCGCCAATGCGCCCCAAGCAGCGACCTCGCCACGACGCGGCAGCCAGGACGTCGCCTCCTCGATACCGCGAACGATCAGCAGGGCCAGCGGCACGAGCACGCCGCCCACGAGGCGACCATTCGAGAAGTACGGATAGGCGGGGGAGGGATGCACTGTTGCGTCAAAGACGAAGGCGAGCGACAGGAGGCCGAGCAGCCCCACTGCGGCCACGACAGCCGCCGCGGCCGCAGCCTCCGCAGCGCGGGCCGTGCCGGAGCCGCGCCCGCGCAGCATGCCGACAGCTGCGAATGCAAGGCCACCGAAACTCACCACGCGGTACAAGGCGTCCGCAGCAGCCGACGCGAGCAGGCGCTGCTGCCACACGAGTTCTCCCCGCCAGAAACTCGTCACCAGGTCGCGAGAGAAGACCCAGGCGCCGGCGGGCGAGAAGACCGGATGATCCAGCCAATCGGACAGGGGCTTGGGCGTCCAGCCCAAGCGCTCGACCTTGAAGGCGGTCCCGGTGAGACCCGCACCGAGCCAGGCGTTGCGGCCGAACCAGACGAGCGCGGGCGCCAGGGCCGCCGCCCAGAGCAACGCGAGCCGCCGCGGAGCCGCACCCCGGCGCGCGAGCACGACACTGACGACGCCAGACGACGCATAGAGAGCGGCGTTCGGATACTTGGCCAGCAGCGCCGCCGCCAACGCAACGCCTGCGGCAAAGTAGGCCCCGTTTTCTGCCGACGGGTGCGCCAACAAGCGAACCGTCAACAGGAACGCCACGCCTCCCAGCAAGGGCGACAGCGCGTCGCCCGTCACGTAATAGGCGGCATCCTGAGGCATCACCGCGACGAGCAGCGCGACGCCCCAGAACACGAAGGGGCGCTCGGCGTACAGGACGCGCAACACGGCCCAGCAGGCGAACACCAGCGCCGCTGCAGCCAACGCCGGAAGCAACCGCACCCAGTACAGCAGCGCCGCATCCCGCAACCCGAAGGCCCGGCCCACCACGAGCCATGCCCCAGCCGCGGCGTAGTAGACCGGCGCCTGCCCCGCCTCCAGGCTGTGCCGCGACTTCAGGTACGCCTCCATGCGCGCGACGCGCGACGCCACCTCTTTGCGGGAACTCTGCCACGCGGGAGGCGGCAGTTCGGGGCGCAGCGGCGCCACTGGGTCGCGGTGATACTCCGGCGAGCCCACCACCCCGAGAAGCCGCGCCATCTCCGGCTCGTACGGCACGGGACCGGCCTGCGGGAGCTGGCCCCGGGCGTACTTGAGGACAGCGTCGACGTGCCGGTACTCATCGACATTCGTGAAAAACGGGAAGGCCAGCGCAAAGCAGAGCACCCGCAGCCCAGCAAAGATCGCGAGCGCCAGCACGAGCGCGCGCTCGTGGCGCGCGACCAACGGCGGCATGACCCGAGCTTCGCGCAACTGGGGGACGACCGAAAGAACACCCCGTGGAAGTCCAAAAAAGAGGATCTGGCGAATTGTGCGCCACGCGGGCCACGACGCGAGCGAACCGCTGCCAGCGGGTCTGCTCCGCAACGGCCGCACCTTCTGGGGGGGACAGGCCCCGCGCAGCGGGTGCCCCCCGATCGACAGCCTCGCCGCCAGCCGGGGCACCCTGAGTTCGCCGTGGGGGTCCGGTGTGAGCCGCTTGAAACGCAACGACCCGGCGCCGCTCACGCGGCGCCGGGCCTCCCTGGGAAGGGGATATTGTGCTGTCTACAAGGGGAAGTAGGCATCCGGCAGGAAAAGTGTCAGCCGACGAGCGAGAAAAGCTTCCCCGGTGAAAAAACTACCAGCGAGGCTCGAGGCTGATCACGAGCTTGCCGTTCTCGTAGCGCTCGGCGCCGATCACCACGGATTTGCCCTTGCGAACCCGCACGTCCGTCTTCACCGAGCCCTCGACATCCACGGCCAGCAAGGCGCTGTCGCCGTCGACCTGGAGTGGCCTCACCCGCAGCCGCTTGCCGTTGGGCAGCACCACGCTTCCCACCTGGTCGAGCCCGAGCGAAAGACTCCGCTCCGAGAGCCGCTTCAAGCTCTCGTAACGAAATTCTCGGCCGATCTTGCCGTGGAGCTTCCCGCAGCCCGGGTCGACAGCTCCAGCTTCCGCCGCTGCGTGACAAACCAGCACCCGCACATCGATCCTGCCGGGCTCGGCGACCGCGGACGGTGCCCCCATCGCCAGCAGGACGACCAGGGCCGCAAGCGCGCTACGCCACACCACTGCGCATCTCCCGTCCGGCCCCTTCGACCACATCGTCCAAGACCCAGATGATCGTCACGCCCGATTCCCCCGGCTCATCGAGAACCATGACGGGGCGCCCCCCGCTGTCCAACCAACGCACCGCGCTGCCCGTCGGCGTCGCGCTGTCGAAAACACCGAACCACACGGCGAGAAGCAACCCGGCCGCGGCCACCACTGCGCCCACGGGCCGCAGCCCGGTCGCCCAACCCGCGGAAGGCGCCGCCTCGATCTCCCGGCGCCGCGCGTCCTGGGCCGGCAGGCGCAGGGCGATACCGTCCCACAGGTCCGGTGTGACCGCCTCCGCCGCACCCGTGCGGAGCAGGCCGGCGAGTCCCGCCAGGCCCTCGAGCTCCCGCTGGAGCTCCGGGTCCCGGCGCAGCTGGCTCTCGAAGCGCCAGCGCGCCAGTCCCCGCAGCTCGCCGTCGTGATAGGCGTGCAGGTCGCGCCAACCGGCGTCGTCGGTCTCGATCTCACTCATGCAGCTTCCCTCGCGGATTCATGCGGTTTCGCCTGCACCTTCGGCCAGGGGGTCGATGCCCGCGGACCGCAGGCTCTCCTGAAGCCTGCGGCGCGCATAGTGCAGACGGCTCATCACCGTCCCCTTCGGAACTCCCAATGCCTCGGCGATCTCGCGGTAGCTGAGGCCGTCGATCTCGCGCAGCTCGATCGTCCGCCGGGCGTCGTCGGGAAGCTCGGCGATGGCCTTCTCGAGGACCTGGCGCAGCTCGCCGCGCTCGGCGGCGACGTCTGGCGCCGGCCCGGCGCCCTCCCCTTCGAACGACCCTGCGGCCGGGGTCCGGGCGGCTCGGGCCGCGGTGACATCGTCCCACTCGAGTTCGCGGTCCGACTTGTCGCGGCGCTTCCGATCGAGGCACTGGTTCATGACGATCCGATACAGCCAGGTGTAGAACCCGGAACGGCCCTGGAAACGGTCGAGCGAGCCGTAGGCCTTGAGGAAGGCGTCCTGCACCGCGTCCCGCGCCTGCTCCTCGTCGCGCAATACCCGCAGCGCCAGGCGATACGCCCGGCTCTGGTAGCGCTCGACGAGCACGCGAAACGCCTCGTGGTCACCCTCCCTCGCCCGCTGGACGATCTCGACATCCGCCGGCCCGGTGGCCCGTGCCGCCGTGACCGCACCGCTCGACATCCGGCTGGGACCTCCCGGATTGTTTCTTTCAGTGGACTTGGACGAAGCCGGGGAGGCATTGATTCGATCTCAATGGGCCTCCCGCCAGTTGCGGCCAGAGCCCACGTCGACCACGAGGGGGACGCGCAGGGGCAGCACCCCCTCCATCCACTCCCGGATCCGGGCACCGAGGGCCTCGGCATCCGCCCGGGGCACCTCGAATACCAACTCGTCGTGGACCTGCAGGATCATCCGGACGGACGGGGCCTCGGCCGCCAGGGCCGCGTCGACCCCCACCATGGCCTTCTTGATCAGGTCCGCAGCGGTGCCCTGGATGACGCTGTTGACCGCCATGCGCTCGGCCGCCTGGCGCAGCGAGCGGTTGCGGGAGCCGAGATCCGGCAGGTAACGGCGGCGCCCGAGATGGGTCTCGACGAAGCCACGTTCGCGGGCGGTCGCGATCGTCTGGTCCAGGAACGCGCGAACCCCGCGATAGCGCTCGAAGTAGGCGTCGATCGTCTCCTGGGCCTCGCCGCTCGCGATGCCGAGCTGAGTTGCGAGGCCGAAGGCCGACGATCCGTAGATGATCCCGAAGTTCACCGCCTTGGCGCGGGCGCGCTGGTCGTCATCCACGTCCTCGGGCGCAACTCCCGCGACCTCGGCGGCGGTTCGCCGGTGGATGTCCTCGCCGTTCTCGAAGGCGTCGATCAGGCTCTCGTCCCCCGAGTAGTGGGCAAGGATGCGAAGCTCCACCTGCGAGTAGTCGGCCGAGACCAGCACGCAACCCTCGGCGGGCACGAAGGCCTCGCGAATGCGCACGCCTTCGGGCGTTCGAATCGGGATATTCTGCACGTTGGGCCGAGTCGCCGAGAGCCGTCCGGTCGCCGCGCCGAGTTGGTTGAAAGTGGGGTGGATGCGGCCGGTGCGCGCGTTCACCAGAGGCGGGAGCGCGTCCACGTAGGTGTTCTTGAGCTTGGCCAGACGCCGGTAGGCGAGGATGCAGCCCGGCAGCTCGTGGTGTGCCGAGAGCTGCTCGAGGACGTCCTCGTCGGTGGAGTAGCCTGTCTTCGTCTTCTTGATCGGCGAGAGCCCGAGCTTGTCGAAGAGAATCTTCTGGAGCTGTTTCGGCGAGGAGATCAGGAACTCCTCTCCGGAGATCCGGTACACGTCGCGCTCGATCGCGTCGAGACCAGCCTGGTATTCGACCGAAAGCTCGGCGAGCTTCGCCTCGTCGATCCGGACTCCCGCGCACTCCATGCGTGCCAGAACGCCGGTGAGCGGGAGCTCCACTTCTTCGAAGAGCGTCGCCACGCCGTCGGCGTCGAGTCGCTGCTCCAGCGGCGCGCGCAGCGCCTGCACCGCGCAGGCCATCTCCCCCGCCCAACGCGCCACATCCGCCCCCGGCAGCTCCCGCGCCGGCGTCGCCTTCGCACCGCGGCCGGCCAGCGCCTCCCAGGGGGAGAGCTTCGCGTCCAAAACCTGCGAGGCAATCGCCGCCAGCGAGCGCGCGCCGGCCGGGTCGAGCAGCAGACCGGCAATCTCCGCGTCGAAGTGGGGCGGAGCGAGTTCGACGCCGTGTTCCGCGAAGAGGATCTGGAGCCGCTTCGACTCGCCGGAAGCCCACGCCACACTGCCCCCCGCTCCGACGAGCGGCTCAATGCGTCCGGCCAGGTCGGCAAACGCCGCACCCGCCTCGCCGAACGGCACGAAGGCAGCGCGCCCCGCGTCGAGTGCAAAGGCGAGGCCCAGCGGCGAGCCGGCCAACGGCCCCGACTCGTCGAAGACAGGATGCATAGCAATGCACAGGAGTTTCGCGAGGTCGCCGACCAGCGCTTCGAGCGCCACGTCCTCCGATACGATCGCGACCTCGGTCTGCGCCGGCACCTCCGCCGCAGCGTCACCCCCGAGACCCTCGAGGAGCCGGGTGAAGCCAAGTTCGGTGTAGAGCCCGCGCAGGACGTCGACGTCGGGCTCCGAACAACAGAGGTCCGCCAGCGAGAGCGGGAGCGGCACGTCGCACTCGAGGGTGGACAGACGCTTCGAGAGCCGCGCGTCCTCCCCGTGCTCGGCGAGCGCCTCGCGCGCCCGCTTGGCCTTCACCTGCGCCCGGTGGGCGAGCAGGTTGTCCAGGTCGCCCCATTCCCCGATCAGCTTGGCCGCGCCCTTTTCGCCGATGCCCTTTACGCCCGGGATGTTGTCGCTCGTGTCCCCGACCAGAGCGCGCAGGTCGAGGATCCGGCTCGGGGCGACTCCGAAGCGGGCCTCGACACCCGCCGGGTCGTAACGCCGGTCGCGAATGCCATCGAGCAACGTCACCCGGTCGGTGACGAGCTGCATCAGGTCCTTGTCCGTCGAGACGATCGAAACCTCGGCGGTATCGGGCATCCGCGCCACGAGAGTCGCGATCACGTCGTCCGCCTCGAAGCCCTCGACCTCTGCGATCGGGATGCGGTGCGCCTCGACGAGCCGGCGCACCAGAGGGATCTGCGACGTCAGGTCCTCGGGCTGCGCGTCGCGGCCGGCCTTGTAGTCGGCGTACAGCTCGTGGCGGAACGTCTTACCCGGAAGGTCGAAGGCCACGACGACACCGTCCGGCGCTTCCTCGCGCAACACCTTGAGCAGCATGTTGAGAAAGCCGAGGGCGGCGTTGCTCGGAACACCGCTCGGGCTGCGCAGGGCCGGGATGGCAAAGAAGGCCCGGTAGAGCACGTTGGTGCCATCGATGACGAGCAGCTTCGACGGCGCCTTCGACTGCGGCGACAAGGCCCACCCCCGTGTACGCTCAACCGGCCATGTCCGCACCGCCCCCGCAGAGGCCGCGCGCAAGCTTTCAGCCGCGCTTCACGTTGAGCCTACTCTACCTCGCGCTCCTCTTCTTCGTGTACTCCCTGGTCTTGATCGCGCCGGAACTCGCAGACGTCCTGCGACCCGCCGGTCCCGAGGACGAAGCGGCGGTGAAAGCGGCGGCCGCTGAGGCGGCGCGCCAAGTGTCTGGGCCGAGGCTTCCCTGGGCGATGGGCCTGGCCATCGCCACGCTCTTCCTGGGCGCCAAGGTCGGATTCCTGCCCGGCCTGCGCCCCCCCGGCCCGCGTTAGCGACCCCCCGAGGCCCGCTCGCCGCTAGGACATCTGGGCCGCGACGTAGCGCTCCACATCAGCAACCGTGCGGATCGCCTCGGCGTCCTCGTCCGGCACCTCGATATCGAACTCGTCCTCCAGCTGCATCACCAGCTCCACGACGTCCAGCGAGTCGGCGCCGAGGTCATCGATGATATCCGTCTCCGAGCGGACATCCGACTCCGAGATGCCGAGCTGCTCAGAGACGATGGCGCGGATCCGTGAGCCGAGTTCGAGCGTCCCCATCAACGGTCCCTCCCCGCGTGACGGTCCCGGACGCGACGCGGCGTGTCAAGCGCCCTTCCCCGGCGGGTTCACCTCGCGGGAGAAACGGCGTTTTCGGGAGCGAGGCCGCGCAGGAAGACCTCGATGGCAGCTTCGAAGGTCTGCTCGAGCGGCGCGCGCCGGAGCTTGCGCCGGGTCGACGACGTCTCGGTCTGGATCAGCGCGTTCGCCACCGTCCACAGCAGATTGGCCATCTCCCAGGAATCGCACTCCGCGAACGCACCGTCGTTCACGCCGCGCGCAATGATCTCCGCCATGATCTCGAGGCAGCGCTCCCAGAGCCGAGCGACCTCATCGACGACTCCCTGGGGAAGTTCGCCGATCACCGACTGGTTTTCGATCGCCCAGAAGATCTTGAAATAGTCGCGATTGTCCATGTAGTGACTGAAATAGAAGCGTGCCGTGCGGCGGATCTGTTCCGGCGCGGGGAGCGTGATATCGACGGATTCCTGCATCTTCGCCTCGAAGATGGCGCCATTGTGCGCGAGAACCGCCACGTAGAGTTCCGCCTTGCTCTCGAAGTAGCGGTACAGAGTGCCTTTGGCGACACCCGCTTTTTCGGCGACTTCGTCGAGGTTGGCCTGCATGAAACCGTCGCGGAAGAATACTTCTCGCGCCGACTCGAGGATGCGACGGCGTGACTGCGCCTTCTTCTCTTCACGAAGCGGCATGGTGAACTCGTGCGGTCTCGACATAGTGCAGAGTAGTGCGACGGTTTCGCTCGCGCTCATCAGCGGTCACTTCGCGGATCCGCCGAGCCGGAACACCCACAAACAGGCTGGCGGGCGCAACTTCACACCCGGGCGTCACCACGGCACCAGCACCGACCACGGCGCCGGCCCCTACCCGCGCACCGTCGAGAACGATGGCGCCGATGCCGATCAGCGCTCCATCTTCGACGACGCAGCCGTGGACGATGGCCCGGTGGCCGACGGTGACCTCGTCGCCGATCTCGCAGGAGAAGCGGTCCTGGGTCACGTGTACCACGCATTGGTCCTGGAGGTTCGAGCGCGCACCGATACGAATGAAGTTCACGTCACCTCGGAGAACGCTGCCGTACCAGATACTCGAGTCAGGCCCCACGATCACGTCGCCTACGACCACCGCACCCGGCGCGAGCCAGACGCTCGCGTCGATGCGGGGCCAGACGTCGCCGAACGGTCGGACGATGGGGCCCGCAGTGTCAGACGCCGACTTCGTCACTCCCATCGTAGCGGTAGGGGTCGAAGAGCTTCGTCTGGATGTAACGCTCACCGAAGCTCGGAATGATTGCGACGATCAACCCGAGGTCCTCACCGGCGCCCTCGGCGTACTTCAAAGCCGCAGCCACGGCCGCCCCAGACGAGATGCCGCAGAGGATCCCCTCCTCCTGCGCCAGGCGGCGCGCCATCTCGAGGGCCTCCTCGTTCTCGACGGTGACGATAGCGTCGAGGAGATCCGTCTCGAGCACATCGGGAACGAAACCCGCACCGATGCCCTGGATCACGTGCGGCGAGGGCTTCCCCCCCGAGAGCACGGGACTCGCCGACGGCTCTACCGCAATCGCTCGAAACGACGGCTTGCGTTCCTTCAGCACCTGAGCGACGCCGGTCACCGTACCGCCCGTTCCGACACCCGAGATGAGGGCATCGATTTCGCCGTCGGTATCGGCCCAGAGTTCCTCCGCCGTCGTCTTGCGGTGGATCTCCGGGTTCGCCGGATTCTGGAACTGCTGGGGCATGAAGGCATTGGGAATCGCCTTTGCCAACTCGTTGGCTTTGTCGATCGCGCCGGGCATGCCCTTCGAAGGATCTGTCAGAACCAGCTTCGAGCCGAAAGCACGCAGCACCGCGCGCCGTTCGGGGCTCATCGACTCCGGCATGGTCAGCACGCAGTCGTAGCCCTTGACCGCCGCCACGAAGGCCAGGGCAATGCCGGTATTGCCACTCGTGGGTTCGACGATCACGGTCTTGCCCGGCTGGATCAGGCCGTCGCGCTCGGCCGCCTCGATCATCGCGAGACCGATGCGGTCCTTGACGCTATTGGCCGGATTGTGGCTCTCGAGCTTCACCGCGATCTGCGGCTTCACGCCGGCTGCGACCCGGTTGAGTCGCACCAGCGGCGTTCGTCCAATCAACTCGCTGATGTCCTTGGCGATGTTCATCCGTCGGGTCTCCTGTCATCGAAGCGGCCGAGCATACACCCCCCTCCGGGGAGTTGTCATCCGACGCCGTTCGCTCCGGATCCGAGGAGTTCCTCGACGAGCACGCTGGCGTAGCTCCCGGCCGGCAGGATGAAGCCGAGGTGCAGCGAGCCTGCCGCTACGCAGCTGCGGACCTCCCGGGGCCGAACCCGAAACGGGCGCCGCGCGCCGCGCAGGCGCAGGCCGCGGGGCAGCGGCCGCTCGAGAGCAACGCCTCGGACCGCCAGCGCCTTGCGCTCGCGCTCCGCGGGTTGACCGCTCGCGGCGATCACACGGGTCCCGAAGATGGGGCCGGTCGCGCTGATCTCGAAGCGCTCCGCACGCGGCTGCTCGAGTGCCGCGTCTTCGACGACGAATAGGCCCCCACTCTCGTGCACAACGGCCACGTCTCCCGCTTCGAGTCGACGCCCGGCGTCGCGTCGGACCGCAAGCACGTCATTGAAAACAGCCGCCTGCAGCGCCGATACGAAGAAACGGGCACGGCGGCGATCCCTCGGCATGAGTTCGCCGTCCAGGACCCGTCTTCCGAGTTCCGCGTTGGTGCCGTCGCGCCCAAAGCGCTGTGCTCCGAAACGATTGACCACTCCGAACTCGGCGATGGCCTCGAGCCGGGCGGCGGCGCTGCGCGCGGTCGCGGGCTCGACGTCTCGCACCACGAGCGCAAAGCAGTTTCCAGCCAGCTGCCCGGTGCGGAGCTTGTGATCGTGCCGTGAGGCATCGAGCACCCGCACACCCTCGAGGGCGAGCACCGGGATATCATCGGGATCCAAGCGGGGAACGGAAAACCACTGGGTCGTCACGGCGAAACGATCCTTGCGACCGGCGTAGCCGACGTCGCGCGGGCGCACACCGGCGACCTGCGCCAGCGCGCGGACCACCTCTTCGGTGGTGCGGCCAGTCTTCTCCACACGGACGTAGGTGTGGTCACCCCGGCCCGAGGGCGCGAAGAGCGGAATCTCGTCCACCCGAAAGTCCTCGGGTGCGGCAAACCTCACCAAAGAGCCAGCTGATTGACCGGACCGAACGAACGCCGGTGGTCCCGCGTGGGTCCGAGACGCTCGAGGGCGGCCAGGTGTTCGCGAGTCCCATAGCCCTTGTGTCGCTCGAAGCCGTAGCCCGGGTAGCGCTCGGCGAGGCGCGTCATCCATTCGTCGCGGTGCACCTTCGCCACGATCGACGCCGCGGCGATACTGCCGTCGAGCCCATCCCCTCCGACGATCGCCGTTTGCGGCAGGTCGAGATCGGGAAGGGTCCGGGCATCGACGAGCACATGGTCCGGTGCAACGCGAAGACCGCGCACGGCGCGGCCCATGGCGACGAGGCTCGCGCGATAGACGTTGAGGCGATCCACCTCCCGCGATGAGACCGCGGCGACACTGACGGCGAGTGCCTGCTCCCGGATCTCCGCCGCGAGACGAAGCCGGGTCCGGGCCGTGAGCCGCTTCGAATCGTCGATGCCAGGCAGGTCGACGCGTCCCGGGAGAACGACCGCACACGCCACCACGGGCCCGGCCAACGGCCCTACACCGACCTCATCGACGCCAGCCACATGGCGCGCACCCCGGCGCTGGAGCCGCCGCCGCAGAGCGAAAAGTTGTGCCTGGCGGCGGCGTTCGCAGGCCAGTTCCTCACGGCGCCGGCGTGCTCTCTCGGCCAGCTCTCGCGCGCCCAGGCGCCGGTCGGCGGCAAGCGCGTCGGCCAGACGCCCCAGCGACGCGGCGGTCCTCGCCCGGGACACACGGCTTCGCAACTCGGCCAACGATTCGCGCGCGACGTCGATCACCCCGAGTCTTCGCTCCCGCCGCCCCCGTCTCCGGGCGCCTGCCGTTCGAGCGCGCGAACGCGCGCGAAGAGCTCGGGAAGGCGTCGCCATGCCGCCCAGAGCCGGCGCGTGCGCGGCAAATCGTCGTGGGGCATGCCGAGGACCCGCCCGCCAGCGGGAACATCGCTGGTGACACCAGATTGGGGGCCGACGTAGGCCCGGTCGCCGATGCAGATGTGATCGGCGACACCCGCCTGGGCGAGCACCAAAGCGCTGCGCCCAATGCGGACACTGCCCGCCAGACCGGCCTGGGCAATCAGCATGGCGTCCTCACCCACCACACAGTTGTGCGCCACCATCACCAAGTTGTCGAGCTTCGCACCCCGCCGGATGCGCGTGTCGCCGAGTGTGCCGCGGTCGACCGTCGCGTTCGCTCCGATCTCCACGTCATCCTCCACCACGACCCGGCCGAACTGGGGCACGGCCTCGAAGCCTCCGCGCTCGTTCACGGCGAAGCCGAAGCCATCCGCTCCGAGTACCACGCCCGGCTGGAGTACCACCCGATCGCCGAGTTCGGTCTCCTCGCGCAGCACGCAGCCCGCGTGAAGCGTGCAGTCGGCACCGACACGCACACCGGCGTAGAGGGTCACATTGGCGTGAAGGACGCTCCGCGGTCCGACGCACGCCCCGGCGCCCACGCTGCATCCGGGGCCGACGAACGCGGTCGAGTCCACGTCGGCGTCGGGATCGATCCAGGCCCGCGGGTGCCGGCCGGCGGGCGGGCGGACCCGAGGCACCAGGAGTCGGGCGGCACGGGCAAAATCGAGCCCGGGCTGGGTCGAGCGGATCACCACCAGCTCACCCGTATCGACTCCGGGCGGTGCGATGACGGCCCCAGCGCGGGTCGTCGCCAGCAGCTCCCCGTAACGCTCATCGCGCGCGAACGTCAGGTCATCCGGCCCGGCATCCTCGAGCGAGCCCACACCTCGAATCTCGACATCAGCATCGCCCTCGACGCTGCAGCCGAGTTCCGACGCCAGTTGCGCCAGGCGCATCGGCGCCGCCACGGCCGACCTCAGCGCGCGACGAGGACGGCGATCGGCGAAGTTCGCACGACCGCTGCCGAGTTGCTGCCGAGGAAATACTCGGTGATACGGTTGCGCCCGAAGGCGCCCATCACGATCAGACCGGCGCGCACTTCCCGGGCAGAGTCGACGAGCTTCACGTCCGGGCGCCCGAGAGTCGAAGAGACCTCACGCACCGGAACGGGCAGCGAACCGACGAGGCCACGCACCTCGTCGAAGCGTGCGACCGCACGCCCCTTGTCCTTCGAGTCGACGAAGACGTGAACCGACTCGGACAGATTCGTGGCCAGATCGACGGCCATCGCGGCCGCGAGGCGCGAACCGGGCGAACCATCGAAGCCGAGCACGATCGGACCGGAGAGCTGCGCGCCGGGAGGCACGACGAGCGCCGACTTCGCCGTCTTGTGGATCACGCCGTTGACGGTCGAGCCGATCAACCCGGTGCGGTAGGCTCGGTTTTGTCCATCGCGCCCCAATACGATCAGGTCGGTGTGCTGACCGCGTTCCACGATCAGATCGTCGGCGATTCCCTGGGCGGACTCGCAGCGACACTCGACGCCCTGGGCACGCGCGTGCTCCGACAGGCGGCGGCCGACGGCTTCGGCACGACTCTTCAAGTAGGCGGCCACTGGCTCGCCGGCCGGCGGCGCCACGCCGAGCCCGTCCTCGCGGAAGCCGCGGACCAGCCGCTCTTCCACCACGGACAGGCCCTGCAGCCGTGCGCCGGAGCGCGCGGCCAAGGCCACCGCAAAGCGCTCGGCGGCCAACGAGGCCTCCGAGCCGTCACTTGCCGTCAAAATCGTCGAAATCATCGCGTTCTCCGCATCCACGGGACGACTCTCGTCAAGAGAGCCACCGCCCGAGTGAAGTCCCCCACACGAATCGCATCATCCGCTTGATCGCCACCAGAGTCCGCTGCGAGTATGGGAACCAGAGCATTTCACTCCGGCCACTCCTCCGGTCGATCACGATCGACTGAACCACGCAAAAGCCCCTCAGTCCGACGGCGCCGTTCACTCGCCCGATCCCGCTGTCTTTCACACCGCCGAAGGGCGACTCGGCCACCGCGTAGGTGACCATGCAATCGTTCACGACGACGCACCCGGACTCGATGGCCCGGGCCAAGTCGGTTCCCTTGTGCTTGTTGCGCGTCCAGACGTTCGCGTTGAGTCCGTAGCGGGAATCGTTGGCGTGCTTCACCGCTTCGGCTTCGTCCGCAACCCGCATGATGGGGAGCACGGGGCCAAAGGTCTCCTCGCGCATGACGCGCATATCGTGGGTGACGTCCGTCAGGATAGTCGGCTCGTAGAAATATCCCGGCTCATTCGGGTTTCGGCGCCCGCCGGCGAGCAACCGCGCACCCCGGGCCACGGCGTCCTCGACGTGCGACTCGATGATCTCGAGCTGACTCGGCAAGATGATGGAGCCCACATCGAACTCGCCGTCTGCTCCCTGGCGCAGCTCCGACGTGCGCTCGACGCAACGTCTCGTGAACTCCTCGGCGACCTCGTCAACCACGTAGACACGCTCGGTCGAGGTGCACACTTGGCCGGAGTTGGCGAAGGCACCGAAGACCGCACCCCGTGACGCCCGGTCGAGATCGGCGTCGGCGCAGACGATCATCGGATCCTTGCCGCCCAGTTCCAGGGTGCAGGGCACGAGGTTGCGCCCACAGATCTCTGCGACCTTTCTCCCGGTGGCGACGCTGCCGGTGAACGAGATCTTGTCGACCCCCGCCTCGACCAGAGCCTCACCCGTCTCTCCGTCACCGGTCACGAGGTTGAAGACTCCCTCGGGCAGGCCGGCTGCATCCAGGATTTCCTGGACGCAGCGCGCGGAGAAAGGTGTCGCCTCCGAAGGCTTGAGCACGACCGCATTCCCGGCCATGAGCGCCTGAGCCGTCGGATTGAGGGTCAGGAGGAACGGGAAATTCCACGGGGTGATGATTCCGATCACACCGAGCGGTTTGTAGGCAATGCGCAGCTTCTTCGTCTTGAGCAGGTGCAGCGGAAGCGTGCGCTCGGCAAGCACCTGCTTCGCGCGCTTCGCGTAGAACTGGAGCGCGTCGCAGGAAGTCACGATCTCCGTCGCGAGCGCCTCGACACGCGGCTTGCCGGTCTCGCGCGTGATCACGTCGAGAAGTTCTTCCTGACGCTCGAGAATCACGCGGACCACGCGCTCGAGATAATGCCCGCGCTCTTCGAACGAGAGAGCTGCCCACGCCGGCTGCGACTTGCGCGCGCACTCGATGGCCGCTCGAACATCCGCCGCCGACTGCACGTCGACTTCGCCGAGCGGCTGGAGCGTCGCGGGGTTCGCGAGTCGAAGGCGGCGACCGTTGCCGCTCGCTCTTTCCAGTTGCTCGACGACCGCCATGCGTACCCCGGCCCCGCCGAAGACGCCGTGCGCATCGCCCGGATGCGCAGAATCCCGGGGGGGCAATACCCGAGCCTACGCGACCCCCGCGGGAAATGTCAACTCGGTCGAGACGCGGCTCCCGGCTGCAGTGAATGTATGGGCAGGCCCCGTGTAACGTGCGGAATGCCCCGGAATGCGGAGCGCTCCGCCGACGATCCGAACGTGGCGGACGGACAGGGCATCTGGCAGCTCGCGTGGCCGAGCATCATGCTCTTCGCCACCCAGGCGCTGATGGGCATCGTCGACCTGGCCTTCGTCGCCTCGCTCGGGAGCGCGGCCGTGGCGGCGGTGGGCGTGGCGACTCAGGTGCACTTCTTCGCGTTCGCGTTGCTGGCGGCCGTCACGAGTGGAACCGTGGCCGTCGTGGCTCGCGAGTGGGGCCGCCGCAACGCGGACGAGGCCGGCCGCGCCGTGCGCTGCTCGGTAGCACTTGCGGCGGTCTTCGGCGCACTGCTCATGCTCGCTCTTCCGGCGTCAGAGGACATGGTGTCCTTGCTGGGCGTGAGCTCCGCAGTCGCCGTCCTCGGCGGCGAGTGCCTCGCGATCCTGCTGGCGTTCAGCGTGCCGTTCGCCATCGAGTTCACGCTCTGCCAGTCCCTTCGCGGTGCAGGCGACGTTCGCACGCCGCTCGCAATCGGCGTAGCAACCGTCGTCGTCAACGCGATCGCAGACTGGGCGCTGATCTTCGGGCGGCTGGGAGCACCGGCGCTCGGCGCGGTCGGGTCGGCCTGGGCCAGCGGTCTCGCCTATAGCGTCGGCCTCTCCGTGCTCCTCTGGCTGTGGTGGCGCGAGCGCCTGTTGCTCCCGTCCGGCCCCTGGCGCGGAAGCGTCACGCGACTTCTCGCGTGGCGTGTCCTGCGCATCGGCATCCCGACGGCGCTGGAACAGGTGGCGTTCCAGGGAGGCCTGCTGATCTTCATGGCTGTCGTCTCTGCGTTCGGCACTCCGGCGATCTCGGCATACCTGATCGGAGTGCGGATCCTCGCTCTCTGCTTCGTTCCCGGCTTCGGCTTCGCCATGGCCGCATCGACCCTCGTGGGCCAGAACCTGGGTGCGGAGCGCCCGGACCTTGCGGCCCGCGCCGGCTGGAGGGGTGTGCTCGGCGCGGTGGCCGTAATGGGAAGCCTCGGCTTCGCCATCATCTCCTTCGCCGCGCCAATCACAACGCTATTCGGCGCGACCGGCCCGGAAACCATCCACTTGACGCTGCGCTTCATCTACATCCTCGGGGCAGCGCAGCCCCTGATGGCCATGGAGTTCGCGCTATCCGGCAGCCTGCGGGGCGCCGGAGACACGCGCTTTCCGCTCTACACGATCCTCATCGGGTTATTCGTCGTGCGCCTCGGTGCTGCGATCCTGATTGCCCTTCCGGTCTTCGGAACGATCACGGCGGTGTGGCTCTGCCTTCTCGCCGACTACCTGGTGAAGGCCGGCTTGCTGACCTGGAGGTTCGCCAGCGGAAGCTGGAAGATCGTCCGCGTCTAGGAGCTTCGGCTCAGACGTGATGCGCGAAGTAGCGGAGCACATCGGTCTCGGTGATGAGACCGATGAGAACATCGCCATCGACCACCGGGAGGCAACCGATCTTGCCGTCGGCCATCTTCCGTGCGGCCTGTTTCACGCTGGCCGCGGGATCGATCACGATCGCCGGCGCAGACATCACCTTCGCGATCTCGACCCCGTGAAGGAATGCACGGTGCATATCGGCCTTGACGTCAATCTGGCTCGAGAGTGACGCTCGAAGCAGATCCCGTTCCGAGACGACGCCGACGAGCGTGCCGGCACGAACCACCGGCATGTGGCGCACGCGCCCCAGCCGCATGATATCCTCGACCGTCGAGAGCCGGTCACCTTCGCTCACCGTGACCATCGTGTCCGGCATGATGTCGCGAACACAAGCGTAATCCATAGCGAGCAATCTACTCCATGACTACCAAGCGAGGGAACGCAAAAGAAGGGTCCGACTCGGAACCCACGCGAGAGCCGGAGCAATCGGCGACCGACGAAGACGGACGCATTCCGGGGCTTTCGGATCTCGCTCGGCGCATGGTCGCACTGGGGCTCTCGGGTTTCTTCTCCACCGAGGAGACGATTCGCAAGGCCCTCGGGGACACGCTGCCGAAAGACTGGTCCGATTTCGCCATCGACCAGAGCGAGCGGACCCGCAAGGAGTTCCTCGAGCGGCTGAGCTTCGAACTGGCCCAGACTCTCGAGAAGATCGACGTCGCCGCGGTGATGAACGAACTCCTCGAGGGACGCACTGTCGAGGTACGGGCGGAGATCCGGCTCGGAGAACGCGGGTCGGAAACTCAGAAGAGAATGCACGTGAACCTCGCGGACGACGTGAAGAAGTGAGCGATCCGCCGCGCAACGGGCCATCCATCACTGGGTCCGAACTGGCGGGCTGGCTCTTCACCGCACTCGCCATTCTCTACGCATACGCCGCACACCAGGGGATCGGCCCGCTGCCACTCAGCGGAGAGCTCGCGTGGTACGACCCGCGCGGCTTCCTGCGCGGAAGCGCCGCATTCGCCTGGGCCCTCCGAGTACCGGCGCGGGCCATCGTCCTGCTGGTGCTGCCCGCGGCGGCTCTGACCGGGCTCGTCTTCGTCGCGAGCCGCTCCGCCTTGGCCCGCACGCTGGCGCTGGCATGCCTGATCTCGGTCTCGCTCTTTGGCTTCTACGGCACGCTGGGGGTGCGGGTCTGGGAATTCTTCTTCTGGCGCGGATCTGCGGTGCTCGTGATGACGGCGCTCATCGTGAGTTGCGCGCTGACCGCGCCGCTGCTTGCCCGGAGCTGGCTGCGGCTCGGCTGGCCGCTGCGCGCCGCGACCTACCTGCCGGTCTGCTTCGCCGCCGTCGCGTTGCTGCGCAACGCCACCGGCACCGACGAACGGCTCTATTTCTCGCTGTCTCCCTGGCCCGCCGTCACGATCTTCGGGCTCGAAGTGGGGGGGCTGTTCGCGATGGTGTGGCTCGCCGGCGTGGCGCTCGGGGCACTGGCGCTCGCGCGCCGCGCAGACGACCCGCGCGCCGCGGTCATCGGCGTCGCACTCGGCGTCTCGCTTCCCGTCGCACTCATCGCGGCCGGCGCGGGCTGGCACCTGCTGCCGTTCCGACCCGGAGCCGGAACGTTCGCGGGGCTGGTGGTGGCCACGGCACTCGGAATCGCGGGGGTGGCCGCTCGAGACCGTCTTCACACCGACGCCCTGCGCGAAAGGGCCCGGTACTTCTCGCTGGGTGCAGCTCTCATCGCGGCACCGCTGGTGGCGGGCGAGGTGTGGGCACGGATCGACTACCACTGGACGCGGGATGTGCAGGCCGAGGCGATCAACGAGGCGATGGAGCGCTACTACGCGCGTGCGGATCTCTACCCCGATGAACTGACAGATCTCGTCGCCGGCGGCGACATGCGTTCGATCCCGACGCCCGCCATCGGCTTCGGATTCCTTTACGACGGCAAGTTCCACTACACGAGCTTCGGCACGAGCTACCTGCTGGCTTTCACGGCGCCGCGCTGGGTCGAGTGCCACTACAACTCGCCCTTCCACGGCGACCTGGACGAGGAAGAGCTCGACCCCGAGGACGCCGCCGCGCTCGAGTCGGCCTGGTCCTGCCCTTCGAACCCCCCCGAACTCTGGTAGGCATAGCGCCGCCCCGATTTCGCCGAAGCACCCTCGAGGCCGTGGGTGGAATCAGTTGCCGTCGGAGCGGGTGAAGGTGAGGAAGGCCATGGCCGGGCGTTTCGACGGTGGAATCAGTTGCCGTCGGAGCGGGTGAAGGTGAGGAAGGCCATGGCCGGGCGTTTCGACGAGTCGCGCATGGCGAACTGCATTGCGTCTAGGGTCCAGCCCTGGTCGGTCGTCTCGTTGAGGATGCGCTCGAGCTCGATGTCGGTCACGTCACTCGTCTCGACGACTTTGTAGACGACCCCCACGCTTTCCTCCCCTCAGGGCACAAGCTGCGCGGCAACGTCCTTCGCCGCGTAGGTCAAAATGAGATCGGCGCCAGCGCGCTTGATCGCAATGAGCGCCTCGTGCATCGCGCGATCGCCGTCGATCCACCCGCGTTCGGCAGCCGCGCGAACCATCGCGTACTCACCGGAGACGTGGTAGGCCGCAAGGGGCACGTCGAACTCGGCCCGCGCGCGTGCCAGAACGTCCAGGTACGGCAGTGCCGGCTTGACCATGAGAATATCCGCACCCTCTTCCAGGTCGAGCCGCATCTCGCGCAACGCCTCGCGCGCGTTGGGCGGGTCCATCTGGTAGCTGCGACGGTCGCCAAACTGCGGCGTGCTCTCCGCCGCGTCGCGAAAGGGCCCGTAGTAGGCGCTCGCGAACTTCGCGGCGTACGAGAGGATCGGGACCGCGTCGAAGCCACCGCCGTCGAGTGCCGCGCGGATCGCGGCCACCCGCCCGTCCATCATGTCGGACGGGGCGACAACGTCCGCACCGGCCCGCGCGTGGGACACCGCCGTCTCCGCCAGTCGCACGAGAGACGGGTCGTTCGCCACGTCTCCGTCCTCGATCAGGCCGCAGTGGCCGTGATCGGTGTATTCGCAGAGGCAGACGTCTGTCACCACGCAGAGGCCGGGAACCGCGGACTTCACGGCCTCGACAGCGCGCTGCACGACGCCATCCGCCGCGTCGGCGCCGGAGCCCCGGGCGTCCTTCTCGTCCGGCACGCCGAAGAGGAGCACCGCGGGAATCCCGAGGTCGTGCACCTCCTTGCACTCGATGACGAGCGCGTCCACGGAAAGGCGGAAGACACCGGGCATGGAGGTAACCGGGGCGCGAACGCCCGAACCCTCCACGACGAAGAGGGGATACACCAGGTCGTCTCTGGAGAGCCGCGTCTCGCGCAGCATGCGCCGCAGCGCCTCGCTGCGGCGCAGCCGGCGCAGCCGGGTGATGGGAAAGCTCATGCGGATCCTCCGCCGCCCTCAGCTTCGCGCGATCCGGGGTCGGCGAAGCACGCGAGGGCCTCGGCAAGCTCGACCGAACCTGCCCGCTCGGGCACCAGGTCCGGGGTGAGCCCCTCCTTGCGTAGCGCCTCTGCCGTCGTGGAGCCAATGGCGGCCAGCGTGCACCGCGACGCCGCTTCGCGCGCCGGCGCATCGAGCAGCGCCGCGAAGGCGCGTGCGGCGGACGGGCTCGTGAAGGTGAGCGCGTACAGCTCGCCTTCCACCAGCTGCCGGAGCAGGTCGGGCGCATCGACAGCGGCCGGCAGCGTCCGGTAAGCCGCCACGGCGGAGACTTCCGCCCCGCCGGCGCGGAGAGCGTCCACCAGTTCCTCGCGGCCCTCGGCGGCCCGCGGCACCAGGATCCGCGCATCCGCCAGGGCAACGCGTGCCGCCAGCGCAGCGACGAGCCCGGCGGCGTCGCGCTGGTCGGGGACCAGATGCACCGGGAGTCCCTGCGCGCGGGCGGCCTCGGCGGTCTGGGGCCCCACACAGCAGACCGTCTGCGCGCCGGCATCGAGGCGGACACCGCACGCGCGAGCCCGGTCGGCGAACGCGCGCGCCGCATTCGCCGACGCCAGTACCAACGCGTCGTAGGCCGCGAACTGCCCGAGCGCGGCGTCCATCGGAGCCCAGTTCTCCGGAGGCGCGATGCAAACCAGGGGGACGATCACGGGCTCGGCACCCCACTCGCGCAGGGCCGCCGCAAGCGAACCGGCCTGCTCGACGGGACGCGTGACCAGCACGCGCTTGCCGAAAAGCGGCCGATGCTCCAGCCAGGCGAGTGATTCCCGCAACTTCACGACCTCTCCGATCACGACCAGCGCCGGGGCGCGCAGCCCAGCCTCCCTCGCCCGGCTGGCGAGTTCGCAGAGCGGGGCCTCCACCACGCGCTGGCTCGGCAGTGTCCCATCCATGATGACGGCGGCCGGCGTCGCCGGCGACCGGCCACCCGCGATCACGCGCTCAACGAGGCCTTCGAGACTGTGCATACCCATCAGGATGACCAGCGTGTCGGCCCCGGTGGCGAGCTCCGACCAGCGGGTCTCCTCGGCCGCCTTCGACGGATCCTTGTGACCGGTGACCACCGCGAAGGATGCCGAGTGGCGCCGATCGGTCAGGGGCACCCCCGCGTAGGCGAGGCCGCCCACCACGGAGGAGACGCCCGGCACCACCTCGAACGGCACCCCGGCGGCTGCGAGAGCGGAGCACTCCTCGCCACCGCGCCCAAAGACGAACGGGTCGCCGCCCTTGAGGCGCACGACCGTGCGGCCCTCCCGCGCCAGGCGCAGCAGAAGGTTCGTGATCTCCTCCTGCGGCCGCGTCGGAGCATCGTGGCCTCGCTTGCCCACGTCGATCCGCAGCGCGTGCGGCGGCGCGAGATCGAGCAACTCGGGTGCGGCGAGCGTGTCGTAGATCACGGCATCGGCGCGCCGGAGCGCCGCCGCTGCCCGCAGCGTGATGAGACCGGGATCCCCCGGCCCAGCGCCGACCAGGATCACACGGCCCCGCCCCGGTTCACGCAAACTCACACCGCCACCTCGCTCCTCAACCTCTCGAGAAGCGCGGCGCCCCCAGCAGCGAGGAGTTCCTCGGCGACCCGAAGACCCAGCACCGCCGCTTCGCTCGGCGGCGCCTCCCCTTCCGCATGCAGTGTCCGGCCGTCGTTCGGATCGGCGAGCATCGTCCGCAGCCGCAACAACTCGCCTCGGGGCTCGGCAAGAGCCGCCAGCGGGACGTTGCAATCGGCATCCAGCCGCACGAGCACGGCGCGTTCCGCGGCAACCTGGACGGCCGCGTCGGAATCCGTCAGCACCGCCACGTCCCGGGCGAGGACGTCATCTCGCCGGCCCTCCACGGCCAGGATGCCCTGGCTCACAGCGGGCAACATCACGTCGGTCGCGAGGCGCTCGTCGATGCGCTCGGCGAGCCCCAGGCGCTCGAGACCGGCACAGGCCAACACCACCGCATCGAGAGCGTCCTCGTCGAGCTTGCGCACCCGGGTGGGCACGTTGCCGCGCAGCGGCACGATCTCGAAGTCGGCGCGCAGCGCGCGCAGCTGCACGGCGCGGCGCAGGCTTCCGGTCCCGACCCGCGCACCCTCGGGAAGCGCCCGCAGCGTCGAGCCGCGTTCGCGCGCCAACAGCGCGTCGCGCGGATCCGCACGCGCAGGAAAGGCCACGAGCGCCAGCCCGTCCGGGATGCTTGCCGGGAGGTCCTTCGCCGAGTGGACAGCAAGGTCCGCGCGTCCATCGAGCAGCGCCGCCTCGATCTCCTTCACGAACAGGCCCTTGCCTCCCACCTGGGTGAGCGGACCCTCGAGCAGGTCGCCCGTCGTCTTCATCGGCAGGAGTTCGGTCGCGACACCCAGCTTCTCTTCGATGAGCGCGGCGATGCGGCGCGACTGCACCAGCGCCAGATCGCTGGAGCGCGTTGCGATCCGAACGCGGCTCATTCTTCGTCCGCCGGCAGGTCATCCTCGTCCAAGGCAAAGAGCACGCGTGCCGCCTCGAGATAGGCCATGCCCTCCTCGCGCTCCGCCTCGCGACGCAGCCGCGAGACCGGCGCGTGCAGAATCTTGTTCACGATCGAGCGGGTCAGTTGTTCCAGCGCCTCCCGGGGAACCTCCGCCAGCTCGGGCCGACGCAGCGCGCGCTCGACCTCGGAGACCCGGAGCGCCTCGGCGCTTTCGCGCAGGTGACGGATCGTCGGTACGGCGCGCAGCGCCGAGAGCCAACCGTCGAATCGCTGCCGCTGCTCCTCGACGATCCCCTCCGCCTTCGCACTCTCGCGCCGGCGCTGTTCTGCGTTTTCCTGCGCCACGGAGGAGAGGTCGTCGATGTCGTAGAGGTAGACGTCGTCGAGGTCCTCGAGTTCCGGATCGGCGTTGCGCGGCACACCGATGTCGATGACGAAGATCGGACGGCGGCGGCGAGACGCCTCGATCACGGAACGCGTCAGCACGGGCCGGTCTGCAGCAATGCAGGTGAGAACGACATCCGCTTGGGACACGAGCACCGGAAGCTCATCGAGACCGTGGGCCGTGGCGGAATACCGGGAGGCGAGTGCTACCGCCCGCTCGGGCGTTCGGTTTGCCACGCACACCGATTCGAGCCCTGCGTCCCGCAGGGCCTGGAGTGCCGTCTCGATCATCTCGCCGGCACCCACCAGAAGTGCCCGCTTGTCGGAAAGGTCCTCGAAGATCTGCCGAGCCAACTCGACCGCAACCCGGGCCACCGAGATGGGCCGCTCCCCGACCTTGGTGTCGGTGCGCACCCGCTTCGCGGTGGCGAATGCGTGCTGGAACAGACGCCCCAGCAGCGGCCCGGCGGCGCCACACTCGACGGCGCGCTGCCAGGCTTCCTTGGTCTGGCCGAGAATCTGTGATTCGCCCACCACCATCGAGTCGAGTGAGGAGGCAACGCGCAGAACGTGGCGCACGGCATCGCCGTCGACGTGGTCGTAGAGGTACTCGGACAGGTCTCCGGAGTCTGCACCCAGATCCCGAGACAGAAAGGCGTGCAGTCGCAGGCGCGCGGCCTCGAGAGAGCGCGTGACCGCCACGACCTCCACGCGATTGCAGGTGGAAAAGAGGACGGCTTCATCGATCTCGTCGCTCGACACGAGCTTCTGGAGCAACGGACCCGGGTCGTCCACCACCAGACGCTCCCGCAATTCGAGCGGGGCGGTGCGATGACTCAGGCCGACGAGCACAATCTTCACGCGAAAAGCCCCACTCCGATCACTGCGAAGGTGAGGAAGCCAAAGGCTGCGACGGCACTTGCAGCAGCCGGGCGCGCTCCCTGACGCGCTGCGAAGCGAACCGCGACGAGCACGGCATAGACCACCCACGAGACGGCCAGCCAGACCTCGTGCTGACCGCCCGCCACGAACGTTCCGCGAACTGCGTGGACCCACAGCAACCCGGTCACGAGGCCGAGAGTCAGCAACGGAAAGCCAACCGCAAGCGAGGCGAGGTTCACCCGATCGAGCGCCTCGAGCGACGGAAGGGGGAAGCGGGGATCGAGGGGTCGCTTGGCCTTGATGCGGCGGTGCTCCACCAAGAAGAGAAAGCCCGCCACGCCGGACATGGCCAGACACGCCAGGCCCGCGCTCGCCAGCAGCACGTGAGAGTGAGCCCAGGGTGCAATGCTTTCGAAAGTCGGAACGCCGCCGTGGGGGATCCGCAGCGCGGCGTAGAAGACGCTGACGAAGGCGACCGGCGCGACCAGCACGGTCAGACCCGCCAGCCTCGCACGGCCCTGCAACAGGAGGAAGAAGAGGGTGCCGACGCAGGCCGCGAACGAGGCCGCTGTGGGCAGGTCAGTCAGGGGTGGCGGTGGATCCAGCTGATGGAGCGTCGCCAGGGCGGCCACATTCAGGGCCGTGCCAACCCCCAGCACGACAGTGGCATGGCGCTCGAGCCTCGGCGAGCGCAGCGCCAGTCCGAGCCAGGCGACGACTCCGGCCAGGAGATAGAAGGTAGCAGTCCACTCGTGAAGCATGAAGGGCATGCAGAGAACCTAGCCTTCCGGATTTCGCTCGCCTCGGGGCGACCCGCAAACCGATCCAGCGAAACGGCAGGGCATGCCGAGGCACTCACTCTGTCGGCTCGCCGCCCTCCGAACTCTCGGAGCGGGAGCGGCGCGCTCGCAGCGCCTCCATCTGCGCCTGCACCTTGGCCGCATCGAGGGCTCCCTCGAAAACACGGTACATGGGCTCTCCGAAGAGCACGAAGCGCACCTCCTTGAGCGCGGTTTCCCCGCCGAGATGGGCCCGAGCCTCCGCGATCAGGATCTCCGCGCAGCGCTGTGCCGAGAAGCCACCGATGCCCGCTCCGATTGCGGGAATCGCAACGTTCGAGCAGCCACGCTCGTTGGCGAGGTCGAGGCTCCGGCGCACGGCGCGCTGGATGCTCACCTCGTCCGCCGATCCGCCGGGCGACATTCCGGCGGCGTGGATCACGTAACGGGCCGGCAACTCGCCGGCACCGGTAACAACCGCGTCCCCCACGGCGATGGGGCCGATGGCATCGCACTCGGCCTGGATGGAGGGACCGCCCCGGTCCCGGATGGCCCCCGCCACCCCGGCGCCCAGCACCAGATCGCTATTGGCCGCGTTCACGATGGCATCGGCCGGCTGCGCGGTAATGTCACCCTCGGAAAGCGTGATGCCTTTCACGGAGTTCCTTTTTCCTGGGCCTCCACCAATCCCGCAGCGAGCAACGGAATCAGGATCTCGTGGTGACCCGTCAGCGAAAGACCCGTTCCGCCCAGGCGCGTCGGCCGCTCGACGACGTTCACGCGGGGGCGATAGTGGCGGATGAAGTCGAGGTCCACGGTCGTAAAACGCCGCGCGCGCTTGCCGAGGTTGCGCGCCAGGGCGAGCGCCTTGAGAAATACTTCGGGAAGGATCACCGCCGACCCGACGTTGAAGTAGACACCTCCTTCGAGAGTGGCGACGAGGGCACTCGCTGTCTCGAAGTCGCGGTGGCTCGTGGCGCCCAGCGCGGCGCCGTCGGCACCCGGGTGCATGTGGTGGATATCCGTCCCGATCGCCACGTGCACCGTCACCGGAATTCCGACCCGTGCCGCGCTCGCGAGAATCGAGCGGCCCGCGTGCGGATAATGGCCCTCGAGGATCTCACGCCCGACGGCAGCGCCCATGCCGAGCCCATCGCGGGCACCGGCAGCGACGGCATTGTTCAGGCGCTCGGCCGTCTCGCCCGCCATTCCGAAGCTCCCGTCGTCGAGCGACTCGGCTACGTCCTCGCTGGTTCGCCCCATCATCGCCAACTCGAGGTCGTGGACGCAGCCCGCGCCGTTGAGCATCACCCCGGAGACAAAGCCACGCTCGATCAGGTCCACGACGACGGGTGCCAGCCCCACCTTCACGACGTGGGCGCCGAAGCCCCAGATGAGCGTGCGGTCCCGCGTTCGCGCCCGCGCCCCCGCAGCAATGGCGCGCTTCAGATCCGCCGCACCCAACACGTCCGGCAAGCCGTCGAGAAAATCGCTGAAGCGCGCTCCGGCACGGTGCGGCTGCGCTTCGTCCCCGACAGCCACCTTGCTCGTACGGCGCCGGGCACTGGTGGTGCGCACCTTCGCCCGATCGATGCGCGGGAGCTTGCGGCTCACGCTCGGAGTGTCTCGAAAAGGCGTTCGCCTTCGGCGCGCCAGCACGAAAAACGTGTGACCGGGAGCCGGTCGGCATGCAGCAGAGACAACCGGTGGCCGGGCTTGGAAGACGACCCGTCGGTCATGTGCCCCCAGAAAACCCTATTAAAATCAAATAGATCCGAAGGGGCCAGGATACCGGTGCCCCCCGTGCGCGTCAACGGATGCATCGGATCCTCAAGGGCGGCATCCTAGTTCACCTACCTCATACGCCACGGAAGGAAGCCAGATGTCGGACATCGTTGAAGTGACGGACCAGAGCTTCGAGGCGGAAGTCCTCCAGTCGGACAAGCCCGCGGTAATCGACTTCTGGGCAGAGTGGTGCGCGCCATGCCGTCAAATCGCACCGATCATCCACGAACTCGCCGGGGAGTACGGCGACCAGGTCAAGATCGTCAAGATGGACATCGAGGCAAACCCCAGTACTCCCGGCCGGTACGGTGTGCGCGCGATTCCCACCGTGCTCGCCTTTCAGGGTGGGCAAGTCGTCGAGCAGCTCCAGGGTGCACGGCCGAAGGCCGACTTCGAAGCGATGATCAAGAAACTCATTGCATAGCTCCCGCAACCCGTGCAATCAGCGCGGCGGGGGCTCAAAGAAATGCACCGGCCAACGGCGGCGCACGGCTCGGCGGTAGAGCAGCGGGTCTGGATTGACCACTTTCGGGTGGCCAACCAGATCCAGGAGCGGCATGTCCGTCACCGAGTCGGTGTAGAAGAAGCTCTTCGCCAAGTCGATGCCCTGCTGCCCGATGAACTGCTGGATCCAGTAAATCTTCCCTTCCTCGAAGCAGATGGGCTCCACGACGCGGCCGGTGAAGCAGCCGTCCTCCACCTCGAGCCGCGTGTAGAGCATGTGGTCGATGCCGAGCCGCCGTGCTAGCGGCTCCACCACGAAACGCGTGGCGCCGGAGACGATCGCCACGACGTCGCCCGCCTTCTGGTGCTCGAGTACCAGCTCCTCCGCTTCGGGATAGATGGCGGGCGCCACCAGTTCGTCGAACCACTCCGCGGTCTCACGCTCGAGATCTGCCTCGGAACGGCCCTCGAACTGCAGCATCATCTTCCGCGTCCAGTTGCGAATGTCGAGCACACCGAGTTTGTACTGGACGTACGCCCCGAATCCTTTCAGCAGCTCCATCCCGTCGATCTCACCCCGCTCGTAGCGGTGCTTCATATAGAGGCTGCCCGAGTTCTCGGCGATGAGCGTCTTGTCCATGTCGAAGAACGCCCCCACCCGCGGCCTTCTTCTTTCCGGATGCTCTTCGCTCATCGGCAATAGCCTAACATCTCTGCAAAGTGACGGCATGAATCTGAGGGCCACGCTGCAGGGGCAGGACCTAGAAGACCCAGCGCCGCAGCGAGACGTTCATCAGCAGGCCTACCGCGATGAGATTTGTCACCAGTGCCGAGCCGCCGTAGGAGATGAAGGGAAGCGGAACGCCGATTACGGGCATGATGCCGAGCACCATCCCCACGTTGAGCACCGCTGGCCAGAAGAACATCCCCACCACCCCTACCGCCAACATGGCTCCGAAGCCATCCTTGGCTTTGCTCGCGATCACCAGCCCCCAGACCAGCAGCACTGCGAAGGTCCCGAGGACCACCACCGAGCCGACGAAGCCCCACTCTTCAGCCAGGACCGAAAAGGCGAAGTCCGTGTGCTGCGTGGGCAGAAAGCGCAACTGGCTCTGCGTGCCCTCGCGGTAGCCCTTGCCGAAGAGCCCACCCGAACCGACGGCAATGCGCGACTGGTTCACCTGGTAGCCCGAAGCCAGCGGATCTCGGCCAGAGTCAACCACATCGAGGATCCGCTCGCGCTGGTAGGGTTGAAGCCCATAGAGCCAGATCACCGCGAGGGCGGCGATGCCGGCGAGCGCGACGGCGACCCAGGCGCGCTTCGGAATACGCACCAACGCCAGATAGGTCGAGCCCACCAGCAGCGTGAGCAGGGCCACCCCCAGGTCGCGCTGGAGCACGATCAGGCCCATGGGCAGAGCGACCAGGAGCGCGGGCCACATGAGGTCGCGCACACGGCGCACCTCACCGGCGGGATTGCGGTGGAAGTGACGTGCGAGCACCAGCACCAGGCCCAACTTCGCGATCTCGGCCGGCTGCAGACGCCCCTCGAGAAGCCAGCTCTGGCTGCCGCGCGTGAGAGGTGCGACAACCAGGGTGAGGCCGAGCAACGCCAGTGAACCCAGGTACGCCGGCAGTGCCAGCCGCTCGTAGTGACGGTAGTCGAACATCACCGTCACCCCCATCGCCACGGCGCCGATGCCTAGGGACACCAGCTGCCGACGAAGCGCATCCGAGATGCCCACATCGGTGTGGGACGCCGACGCGAGGTTGACGAGGCCGATCACCACGAGACCGGTGACGAGACCAAACAGCAACCCGTCGAAGTTCTGCACTACCCGCCGGTCAACCCCCCGCATCGGTGTCCTCCGCGGCGGCAAGGGCGGGCTCCAGATCCCGACGCTGCTTTTCGAAGTAGCGCTGCATCACCTTCCCGGCGATGGGTGCCGCCGCCGATCCGCCATGACCTCCGTGCTCGACCAGCGCGACGACGACGATCTCCGGTGCGTCGACCGGTGCAAAACCCACGAACCAGGCGTGATCGCGGTGACGAACCGGAATCTCCCCCTCCTCGAGGTCCTCGGTATGCTTCAGACGCACCACCTGGGCCGTGCCCGTCTTGCCGGCCACACGCACACCGGGAATACGTGCCGCTGTTCCGGTTCCCCGCGGCTCGGCCACGACGGCCTCGAGGGCATCGCGCAGAACCTCCAGGTATTCGGGAGCAACAGGCAGATGGTCCCGCACGACCGGGTCACCCGTGACGATGACCTCACCGTCGCGGCTCACGCGCTCTCGAACCACCCGCGGTTCTAGAATCACCCCTCCATTGGCGATGGCGGCATAGGCCACCGCCATCTGGATCGGCGTCACCAGGCTGAAGCCCTGACCGATCGACGCGGAGACCGTCTCACCCTTCTGCCACGGCTCCGAGAAGCGCCGCTGCTTCCAGCTGCGGGTCGGAACCAGGCCTGGCTTCTCGTCGCCCACGGGGAAGCCCGTCGTGCGCCCGAGTTGGAAGGCGCGCGCGAAGTCGGAGAGGCGGTCAATGCCGAGTTGGAGACCCAGTTGGTAGAAATAGACGTCGCACGATTGCTGGAGCGCGTCGCGAAGATCGACTTCTCCGTGACCCCCGCGGCGCCAGCAGCGGTAGACTCGGCGGCCGAGCCTGAAGTGGCCCGGACAGAAGAAGCGGTCGTGCGGCGTCACAACGCCATCGGCCAACGCGGCGGCCGCCAGGATGGGCTTGTAGATCGAGCCGGGCGGATACTGCCCGGCCACCGCTCGGTTCTGGAGCGGACGCCAATCGTCGTTTGCCAACCCTTGCCAGGTCTCCGTATCAATTCCGCCGGCGAAGGCGTTGGGGTCGAACGAAGGCTTCGAAACCAGCGCGAGCACATCTCCCGTCCGCGGGTCGAGCGCTACCAACGCACCGCGCTTGCCCGGCTCGCCGAGCACTTCCGGCACGAACCCTTCCTCTGCCACGCGCTGGAGGTCTCGGTCGATCGTGAGCGTGACGCTTCCCCCCGGCGCAGGCTCGCGTTCGTCCAGCGGATCGCCGACCACGCGTCCGGCGACATCGACCACGACGTTGCGCCCCCCCGCCCGCCCGCGCAGATGACTCTCGAAAAGCCCCTCGATACCGGACTGTCCGATCACCTCACCCGACCGATAGTCCGTCCGGGCAGCGGCGCGCAGCTGGTCCGCACTGATTTCTCCGATCGTGCCCAACAGATGGGCAGCGAGTTCACCTTCCACGTAGTGACGACGCGGGCGCACATCCGTCAGAACGCCCGGGAGTTCGAACCGGTGGGATTCGACGCGCCCCCAGTGATCGAAGGGCAGGTCGGCGACGAGCCGCACGGGACGGAAGCGCCGCCGCCCGCGCGGCGTGCCGATACGCTCCCTGAGCGCCGCCGACTCCGTGTCGAGCAGCATCCCGAGAGCAGCCGTGGTGCGATCGGGAGAGTGCAGATCGCTCGGCAACACCGAGACGCCGAAGGCCGGCCGCGTCGCCGCCAGCACCCGACCCTCGCGGTCGAGGATGTCGCCCCGCGGCGCCTCGAGCCGAACCAGTCGCACGGCGTTCCCCTGGGCAATGCCCGCGAGTTCCTCGCCCTGGAGGATCTGGAGTTGGAAGAGGCGCAGGACAAAGATCCCGAAGACCAGCAGGACAGCACCGATGAGCACGGGCAACCGCCCCTCGATCGAAATTTCGGGACCGGACCCCAGGCGCGCACCGCTCCCGTGCTCACTCTTCACAACGAGAGTTCGCGCGAATCGAGACGCAGCAACCGACCGCTGTCGTCATTCTCGAGACGGCGCACGATGGCGGCAACGAGTGCCGTGAGCGGGGGTGCGAGCAACGCGTTCGCCACCGCCTGAAATGCCAGATCGCGCAACACATCCGGCGCCGCGACTTCCCCGGGCAGGAAGAAGATCTCGAGCGCCCACAGAGCGCCGGCGTGGATCAGTGAGAGAATCAGCACGAAAAAGGCCAACGGGAGGGGGCCGCGAAGGTTGAGACGAGCCGACAGGACACGCGCCGCACCGTACGCGCCCAGGCGCAGCAGCACGTGCTGGCCGAGAAGCGTTCCGGACAGAAGGTCGGTCGTGTAGCCGAGCAATACCGCAAAGAGCACGCCCAGCACCGTGCTGCGCACGCAGAGAGCCACCGCCACGACGAAGAGCATCCCCATATCGGGCAGGAAACGCGCCGGCACCGCCAGAGCCACCACGCTGTGGGCCATCAGCGCGAGGAGCCCGAGCAGGACAAGGGCGAGGCCAGCCTTCAAGGTCCCGCCTCGGCAGTCTGCTGAGCGTCGGCACCGTCGCCACTCTCGGTGGTGTAGAGGAGTTCCAACGTCGGCCCCCTTCTCAGCATCACGAAGACCTGCTCCAGGCGGCCGAAGTCGACGGCGGGCGCCACCACTGCAGTCCGCAGGAGTTTCGACCCGGGGGGCTCCACCTCAGTCACGGTCCCCACGCGCAGGCCCTTGGGATGGACACCGTCCAGGCCGGACGTGATCACGATGTCACCGGGCCGGACGTCGCCGCCCCGGGCCACGAACTCGAAGTGGAGCGTGTCGTCGCCGCGGCCGCGCACGATGCCCCGCGCCCGGCTCCGCTGCACGGTGGCGTCGACCACCGTCTGGCGATCGAGCAGCAGCATGGTCTTCGCCCCGCCTCGGGAAGTGGCGACGACCAGCCCCGCGAGCCCCTGCTCGGAGATCACCGGCATACCCGAGTACACGCCGTCGCTGCGGCCCCGGTCGAGCAGCACCGAGCGGAACCAGGGCGACACGTCACTCCCCACCAGCTCGGCGGGGAGCATCGGCACCTCGAAGTCCTCGCGCATCTCGGCGATGCGCGCGAGCCGCCCACCGGCCACCAGCGCCTCCCGGAGCTGGAGGTTCTCCTCCTCGAGACGCGAAACCGCCCGTCGCAGCGCGACGTTTTCGTGCTCCACATCGACGAGGGCCGCCGTGCGGCGCCAGGCCCCCCGCACGAAGTCCACGGGAAGCGCGAGCGCCCGCTGCACCGGCACGGCGACGTCCAGCAGCCCGCCCGCCCAGGCGGGCAGTTCCCGAGTGCCGTCCCGCAGGGCGCGGCGGTCGACCACCATCGTCACCGTGGCGACCCCCACCAGCGCCACTGCGAGCAGCGTGAGGCTGACTCGATTGCGCGTCTCGGCTCTCCGTCCGCAGCCGGATCGTGGAGAAAGCTCAGGACTTGATCGCGATCCCTTTCAGCAGTGAAAGTTCATCGAGAGTCCGGCCCGTTCCCATGGCCACGGCAGTGAGGGGATCTTCTGCCAACATCACCGGGAGGCCCGTAGCCTCCCGGAGCAATACGTCGAGGTTGTGCAGCAGGGAACCGCCGCCGACGAGCACGATGCCCTTGTCGACGATGTCTGCCGCCAGCTCCGGCGGCGTGCGCTCGAGGGCGATCTTCACGCTCTCGACCACCGCGTTCACCGGCTCTGAGAGGGCTTCCTGCACCTCGTCCGACTTGATCTCCAGGGTCTTGGGCACGCCGGCCACCAGGTCGCGGCCCTTGATCTCCATCGCCTGCAGCTCATCGGGCGCAAAGGCCGTGCCGATGTTGATCTTGATCAACTCCGCCGTGCGCTCGCCGATCAGCAGGTTGTGCTTGCGTTTGACGTAGTTGATGATCGCCTCATCCATCTTGTCGCCGCCGACGCGAACGCTATTCGAGTACACGACGCCGGCCAACGAGATGACTGCGACCTCGGTCGTGCCCCCCCCGATGTCGATGATCATGTTGCCCGAAGGCTCAGTCACCGGCAGCCCAGCACCGATCGCAGCCGCCATGGGCTCCTCGATCAGGTACACCTCGCGGGCACCCGCGGACATGGCGGATTCGCGCACGGCGCGCTTCTCCACTTCGGTGATGCCCGACGGAACTGCGATCACGATGCGCGGCCGCACCATGCGTTTGCGATCGTGCACGCGGGCGATGAAGTAACGGAGCATCGCCTCGGTGATCTCGAAATCGGCGATCACGCCGTCCTTCATCGGACGAATGGCGACGATGTGGCCCGGCGTCCGGCCGAGCATCTCCTTCGCCTCCTTGCCGACCGCATGAACCTTGTCGACGCCCCGGGAGTCGCGCACCACGGCGACAACGCTCGGCTCGGAGACGACGATCCCCTTGCCCTTCGCGTAGACAACGGTGTTTGCGGTACCGAGATCGATGGCCAGATCGTTGGAGAACCAGCCGAGAACCGGGTCGAGGATCACGCCACCCCCCTATGCCCATTGTGGACCCTTTGCGGCCCACATGGCTAAGTAACTGTTCTATATGACAGTTTCAAGGTAGATCCCACGGGGAGCAGAGTACCAGCCCCCCCGGAGAGGAGCAACCCGGAAATGGGTGGAGTACACCCTCGTAGCCGGAATCCATCGAGGGGGGAGACCGCGGCATGCTCGACGTGATCCGCAGGGGACGGCGCTGGCTGACCGCGCTCTTCGTGGTGGGAATAGGTGGCGTCTTCGCCGTGTTCATCGGCGTCGGGAGCCCCTTGCAGCCGGGCGGTGATTCGATCATCACCGTCGGGCAGCACCAGATCGGCATCCAGGAATTCCTTCGCACGCGGCAATCCACGGAGCAGCGTTACCAGGATGCCTTCGGCGATTCTTTCGATGCAGACAAGTTCTCAGACATGATCAACTCCAACACGGCCATGGAGTTGCAACAGCGGGCCATCTTGGCGCTCGAAGCCGAGGAAATCGGTCTCACCGTGGCCAAGGAAGAGGTGGAACGCGAAATCCTGACCTATGCCGGTCTCCGGGACGAGTCCGGCAACTTCAGCCGCGAGGCCTACGAGAACTGGATTTACAGGGAATTCGGCAGCGAGCGTCTCTTCCGCGAGCAGCAACGCCGCGGCGTGCTCTCCGGCAAGCTGGCGCGCCTGCTCTTCCGCCAAGCCTACGTCAGCGAGCAGGAGGCGCGCGACGCGGTCGTCGGCAGCCTGGAGGAGGTAAAGCTCGCCTTCCCGGTGCTCGACGGCCGCGGCGAGGAGGTCGAGCGAGACGAGGCCGCGGTCGCCGCCTTCCTGGCCAGCAACGAAGCCGAAGTCGTCGCGCTCTACGAGAAGCGGCGGGACCAGTTCGACGTGCCCGAGCAAGCGCTGGCCCGCCACATCCTGGTGCAGGTGCCGCCGGAAGCCAGCGACGCGGACGTGACCGAACTAGAATCCCTGGCCCGCAGCTACCGCCAGCGCATCGTGGACGGCGAGGACTTCGCCGTGCTGGCCACGGAGGTGAGCGACGACGCGGGATCGGCCACCAACGGCGGCAGCCTGGGCTGGTTCCGGCGCGGCCAGATGACCCCGGAGTTCGACGAGGCGGCCTTCACGCTCGCGCTGGGCGCGCTCTCGGAGCCGGTGAAGACCACGTACGGCTTCCACTTGATCGAGGTGCAGGAACGCAAAGCCGCGGAGCACAAGACGCTCGAGCAGGTGCAGGGCGACCTCGCCTTCGAACTGCTCGAGAAGGAAACGCGCCGAGAGCGGGTGCGGGCCCTCGCCGATCAGCTGGCTGCCGCCGTGCACGCCGGCTCAACGCTCGAGAGCGCTGCGCGCGATGCCGAACTCACCCTCGAGCGCACCGACTGGCTCAAGCGGCGTCCCGACGGCTTCGTCCCCAGACTCGGAGCCTCACCGGAGCTTCTGAATGCCGCGTTCACGCTCGAGCCCAACGAGAGTTCGGATCGCGTCTTCACCGTGGGCGACAAACTGACGCTGATCCAGGTGCTGGAGCGTCGGAAGCCCGACCCGGACGAGGTCGAGCCACAGGTAGAGGTACAGCGCCAGCTTCTCGAGCAGCAGAAGCGCAGCACTCTCATCGAGGATTGGATCAACCAGCGCCAGGCCGCCTTGACCGACAACGGCGAGCTGATCGTGAACCTCGACTCGCTGAACTGATCCCGCGCGGCACAAGAGGGCTCTGGACCGCTAGGCGAACGACTGCTTCTGGTGACGGAGCAGCTCCATGAACTCGGAGCGCGTCTTCGGATTCGCCTCGAACTCCCCGCGCAGCGAGCTGGTGATGGCAAATGCGTTCTGCTGAGAGACGCCCCGCATCATCATGCACAGGTGAATCGCCTCGACGACGACGGCAACACCCTTGGGATGAAGCACCTCATCGAGGATGGTCCCGATCTCCTGGGTCAGGCGCTCCTGAACCTGGAGCCGCCGCGCGTACATCTCCACCAGCCGCGGGATCTTCGACAGACCCAGTACCTTGCCGTTCGGGATATAGGCCACGTGCGCCCGCCCGAAGAAGGGCAGCATATGGTGCTCGCACAGGCTGTAGATCTCGATGTCCCGGACGATCACCATTTCGTCGTAGGACACGTCGAATAGGGCACCGTTCAGGATCTCGTAGGGGTCCCGGTGGTAGCCCCCGGTCAGAAAACGCAGCGCCTTCGCCACCCGTGCGGGGGTGCGCTGAAGACCGTCCCTCCCCGGCTCCTCGTCCAGTTCCTTGAGTATCTCTTCGACCAGCGGCTGAATGACATCGGGCCGATCGGCTTCGCTCATGACGTCCCCCGGTAGGTAACGGAATTCTTTCGCGTTTCGTGTACGCGCACTCTCACCAGCCGCGCGGCGCCCGCACCGGCCACGGGGGCCTCGAGCTCCCCGTAGATCGCGCGTGCAATGTTCTCGGCCGTGGGCACCCGGCCCTCGAAGAGCGAGTCGCCGTTGAGCAGGCAGTGTCCGAAGCGCGCCACGACGCGCTCGGCAACCAGCGAGTCGAGCTGACCCCGCACCATCAGCTCACCGGTGCTCGCATCGACCGGGCCGCGAACCGTCACCTCCAGGCCGTAGTTGTGACCGTGCCCACCCGAATTCGCGCACCTTCCGTACCGGCGCCGGTTTTCCGCATCGCTCCAATCGTCGCGCGCGAGCACGTGGGCCGCCGAAAACCGGTAACAACGCGTCAGCTCGATCACGGGGCCTGCCCGGGCTCGATCCAGTCGACCCAGGTATCGGCGTCGGGCTGGAGGCGCAAGCTCGCCAGGCGGACCGCCGGCGGCAGAGCGTCGACGAGCAGCTCCCGAAGGACGCGGACGAAATTCTCTGGGCTGGGAACGAGCTTCTCGAAGAAAGGGGTGTCGCGGTTCAGATCCCGGTGATCGAAGCGGTCCATGACCTCGCGGTCGAGCACCGCCTGGATGTCCTTCAGATCGGTGATCATGCCCGTCACCGGGTCGACCTCGCCGCATACCGTCAGCTCGAGGCGGTAGTTGTGGCCGTGCTGGCGAGCCCGGTCCCCGAAGCGCGCGAGGTTCTCGGCATCCGAGAGATCCGCCAACGCGTAGCGCAGAGAGGTCGAGAACTCGACGGCACGGGAGAGCGTCACCATCCCGCAACCCCTTGAAAAATAGAAGTTCTTAGAAAACTAGCACGAATAGCGGCGCAGCAGCCCGCAGACGACGCCCCGGATCTCGACGTCCGAGGCGGGCAGCTCGATGGGTCCCATGCTCGCGTTGGCGGGCTCGAGCCGGACCTGGGAGCCCGTGCGGAAGAAGCGTTTGAGCGTGGCGTCGCAGCCGCGAATCAGGGCCACCACGGTCTCGCCGTTGCGCGCCTCGGCACGGCGCTCGACCACCACGTAGTCCCCGTCGCGGATCTGGTCCTCGATCATCGAGTCGCCGCGCACCCGCAGGGCAAAGCTCTCCGAGCGCGCCGGCACCAGGTTGCGCGGCACGTCGAGCGTCTCCACGTCCTCGACCGCCTCGATCGGGGCCCCGGCGGCAACCACCCCGGCGAGCCGGAGCGTGACGCTGCCGCTGTCTTCGCCGGCCTGAGGCACTACCGGCTCGACGGAGCGCGAGCGGTTCCAGGCCTTCCGGAGCAGTCCTTTTTCGACCAGGTGCTGCACGTGCTTGTGGACGGTCGCCACCGAGGAGAGCCCGAAATGGGCCCCGATCTCCTCGAGGCTGGGCGAATAGCCGCGCTCGCCCACGAAGCTGCAAACGAAGTCGTAGATCTCGCGCTGCCGCCGCGTCAAAGCCATGCGCCTTCCGCCCCCCTTCGGCATTCGTTCGTTCAGCCGACGTTGGCGAAACGGGAGCGAAAGTCAAGCTTCCGGACGCAACTTGGCTTGCGGTGTGGCCCGGTAGTAGCGACGCAGGTCGGCCAACAGCCCGGGCGTGTCTTCCCGACCGGGGAAGCGCCGCTCGAAGTCCCAGCACGTGCGACGTGCCGCGACGTGGGCCGTCTGGTAGCGGTGGCGCGCCTGCACTCCGAGCGCCTCGTCGAACCGGAAGCCGCGGAAATGGGCCAGCCCATCGTCTCCCGCCAGTCGGGCGACCGCGTAGCGGTCCACCTCGGCCTGGATTTCCAGTTCGAGCAGCGAGACGCCGCGCCCCCGCGCGCACTGCCAAGCCAGGTAGACGAGATGACTCGTCTCCTCGAGAACAGTGCCGGGGTCGTCCGCGTCGGCCGGGTCGATGTAAAGACCGACTCGGGCATCACCCGCCTCCTCGACCACGACGAGACCCGTGCGCGGACTGCCGGGAGGCAGCAGCGCCTTCGCGCGTTCGGGATCGACCACGAACGCCCCGGCGTCGAGATCGAGTTCGAGTCGGTAGATGGCAGCGAGACTGCGTTGGGCGGCTGCCACCCGCTCGCGCAGCGGCCTCATTGGAGCTTGCCGCGACCCTCGGGAACCACCAAGCCCCGGCGCAACAGGCGGCGGCGGTCGGCCGTGCGACCGAGCCTCAAGTAGCGCTGGAAGAGCGGCGCGAGGCCCGCCGACGTCGCAGCGCGCACACCATCGCCCACCTCGGTGAGCACCTCGGAGTACTGGGGAAAGCGCTCGGCAAGCTCTCGGTAGAGGCACGAGCCCGTCCAGGCCACCTTCCGGCTGGCCAGCAGTGAAGAGAGATCTGCGTAGGCGACGCGGCCGACCTCGACCACCCAGCCCACGCTCACCGTGCGCTCCGCGAGGCTGTCGGAGAAGAAGCCGCTCAGGAAGAGCGCCCGGTCACCGAGCGCCCGCAACCGACTGACGCGCTCCGCGCCACACTGACGCTGGGCATGCAGCAGCCCCTCGGTGAAGGTCTCGGGAGCGGAATCCGGATCCGGGCGAATCGCTTCGGCCAGCAGGTCCACCAAGTAGGCAGCCGCATGCGGCGAAGGCGAAACCCCCGTGCGGTCGAGGGCCTTCGCAACGAGCTCAGCAAAGAGCACGCGCGGCGAGCCGTGATCGATCCGGGGGGGGCCGTGATCCAGCGGCACCCTGCACCTCCGGCACTCCAGATCGGCAACCTCGGCGCCCCGCCTTGAGCACACACTGGCACCCGCTTGCCGGCAAAGTCCTAACACTCTGATTTAAATAGATATTTTGTATCCAAAAAAATGATGGGTACCGATGCCTTGCGCCTCGAACCCACGTGCCTACATTGCGCGCTCTTTCTGGCACTCGGGAGGACCAAGTGCCAATACGCCGGTCCCCCACCGGCGGTCTGTCAACGAGAAGGGTCGCGCCTCGGGAGCGCGGCCGCCCAGGAGAAGCACCCATGAAGATCCGTCCGCTTCAGGACCGGATCCTCGTCCATCGGATCGACGAGGAAGAAACCACGAAGGGCGGGATCATCATCCCGGACACCGCCAAGGAAAAACCGTCCGAAGGCAAGGTCATCGCCTGCGGCAAGGGCAAAGTGAAGGATGACGGCAACATCCAGGCCCTCGACGTGAAGAAGGGCGACCGGATCCTCTTCAGCAAGTACGCGGGGACCGAGGTCAACATTGACGGCGAGGAACACCTCATCATTCGCGAGGACGACATCCTCGGCATCTGCGAGTAAGGAGAACAAGACATGGCTGCCAAAGAAATCAAGTTCGATCAAGACGCACGCGGCAAACTGCTGGCCGGAATCAACGGCCTGGCCAACGCGGTGCGCGTAACCCTCGGCCCGAAGGGCCGCAACGTCATCATCGAAAAGAGCTTCGGCTCACCCACCGTCACCAAGGACGGCGTCACCGTCGCCAAGGAGGTGGAGTTCGAGGACAAATTCGAGAACATGGGCGCCCAGATGGTGAAGGAGGTCGCGAGCAAGACCTCGGACGTCGCGGGCGACGGAACGACCACCGCTACCGTGCTCGCCCAGGCGATCTTCCGCGAAGGCAGCAAGCTGGTCGTGGCCGGTGTGAACCCGATGGAACTCAAGCGGGGCATCGACAAGGCGGTCGAGGCCATCACCAACCAGCTGGCGACGCTCTCCAAGGCCACTCGCGACTCGAGCGAGATCGCGCAGGTCGGCACCATCTCGGCCAACAGCGACGAGACGATCGGCAACATGCTCGCCGAGGCCATGGAGAAGGTGGGCCGCGAGGGCGTCATCACGGTCGAGGAGGCCAAGTCGATGGACTCGGTCCTCGAGGTCGTCGAGGGCATGCAGTTCGACCGGGGCTACCTCTCGCCGTACTTCGTGACCGATCCCGAGCGCATGGAGGTCGCACTCGAGGAGCCGCTGATCCTTCTCCACGAGAAGAAGATCAGCAACATGAAGGATCTGCTCCCGCTTCTCGAGCAGGTGGCACGTCAGGGCAAGCCCCTGATGATCGTGGCCGAGGACATCGACGGTGAGGCACTCGCCACGCTGGTGGTGAACAAGCTGCGCGGCACCCTCAACGTCGCGGCCGTGAAAGCTCCGGGCTTCGGCGACCGTCGCAAGGCGATGCTCCAGGACATGGCCATCCTCACGGGCGGCCAGGTCATCGCCGAGGAGCTCGGCCTCAAGCTCGAGAACGTGACCCTCAAGGACCTGGGCAAGGCCAAGCGGCTGGTGATCGACAAGGACAACACGACGATCATCGACGGCGCCGGCACCAAGAAGGACATCGAGGGCCGTTGCAACGAGCTCCGCCGGCAGGTCGAGGAGACCACATCCGACTACGACCGCGAGAAGCTCCAGGAGCGGCTCGCGAAGCTCGTGGGCGGCGTGGCCGTCGTCAAGGTCGGTGCGGCAACCGAAACCGAGATGAAGGAGAAGAAGGCACGCGTCGAGGACGCGCTGCACGCGACCCGAGCAGCTGTCGAGGAGGGCATCGTCCCCGGCGGCGGGGTGGCACTTCTGCGCGGCCAGAAGGCACTCGACGCCCTCGAGCTGCCCGAAGAGCAGCAGCACGGCATGAACGTGATCTCCCGCGCCATCGAGACCCCGCTGCGCTTCATCGCGGAGAACGCCGGTATCGACGGCTCCATCGTCGTCGACAAGGTGAAGCACCTGAAGGGAACGAACGGCTTCAACGCCGCCACGGAGAAGTACGAGGACCTGATGAAGGCCGGCGTCATCGACCCGACCAAGGTCGTGCGCACCGCTCTCCAGAACGCCGCGAGCGTGGCGAGCCTGCTGCTCACCACCGAGGCGATGGTGGCCGAGAAGCCCGAAGAAAAGGGTGCGGCACCCGCCGGCATGCCGTCCGGCATGCCCGACATGGGCGGCATGGGCATGTAACCAGAGCCTCAGCCTCTGAAGAACGAAGGCCTCCGGAGCGCGAGCTCCGGAGGCCTTCGTCGCTCTGGGGAGAAGCAAGCACATGGCTACCGGGAGAAAGAGAGCGCGCCACTACCGTGAAGGGCCATGGAACACCTCGAAACCCTACACCGGTGTATGATGAGTGCTGCTCGCGTGCACCCCAGGGGAGTTCCACATGAAGCTCTACACCGGAATGGGTCCGAACCCGCGTGTCGTAGACATCTTCCTCGCCGAGAAAGGCGTCGACGTCGAACGCGAGATCGTCGACCTGATGGCAGGCGACAACCGGCAGAAGCCGCACCTCGCGCGAAACCCTGCGGGCCAGCTGCCGTGTCTCGAACTCGACGACGGGAGCCACCTCGCGGAGATTACGGCGATCTGTGAATACTTGGACGAGATCCACCCGAATCCTCCGCTCGTCGGGACGACGCCCGAGGAGCGCGCGGCGACGCATATGTGGACCCGGCGCATCGACCTCAACATCATCGAGCCCATCAGCCACGGCTTCCGCTTCGGTCTGGGAATCGATTTATTCAAGGACCGGATCCACGTGATCCCGCAGGCCGCTGCGGACTTTCAGCAGATTGCGCAGGAGAATCTCGCTTGGCTCGATGGCCTGATCGAGGGTCACGAATTCATCGCCGGCGACCGCTTCACCCTCGCGGACATCCTTCTCTTCGCATTCCTCGAATTCGGTGGTCAGATCGGGCAGACCCTGGACCCGAAGCTCGGAAACCTGCAGGGCTGGTTTACACGTGTGGCGGCGCGGCCCTCGATCGAGGCCAGCCGCTGAGCACGGTCGGGATCGTCGCAAACCCGATGGCGGGCCGCGACGTGCGACGGCTGTTGGGGCGTTCGCTCCAGCAAACGCCCGAGATGAAGCGCAACCAGATCCAGCGGGCCGTGGTGGGCGCGGTGGCAGCGGGCGCTCGTCGTGTCGTACTGATGCGCGACTGTTTCCGCTGCAGCCAGAGCGCCGTCGAGGGGCTGCGACTCCACGCGGACGTGTCCGTGCTCGACGGTCCGATCGAGACCACCGCGGCGGATACGGCCGCCGCGGTCGTGCGATTGCGCGAACTCGGCTGCACGTCTCTCGTCGTGCTCGGGGGTGACGGCACGAACCGCATCGTCGCCAGCACCTGGCGCGACGCACCGATCGTTCCGATCTCAACGGGAACCAACAACGTGTTTCCGGAACTCGTCGAAGCCACCTCGGCGGGTGCGGCCGCGGGTTGCGTGGCGAGCGGTATCGTCCCGGTCGACGAGGCAGCGCATCCCTGCAAGCGGATCGAGGTCGAGTTCTCCGACGGCGCCAGCGACCTCGCCCTGATCGACCTTGCGGTTCTGGAGGGTGACCACCCGGGCAGCCTGCTGGCCTTCGATCCGGAGCAACTCCGACACCTCGTTCTGACCCGAGGCGAGCCGGCCGCCGTCGGCACGTCACCAATCGGCGGTCTCCTCGAGCCGGTGACGCGCGACGATGACTGTGGCGTCCAGGTCACCTGCACGGCACCGGGCGGCGGCGGCCAGCCGCTGCTCGTCGCGATCTCGCCGGGCCTCTACCGCACCGCATACGTGCGCGAAGCCCGGCGCCTGCCGCTCGGAGAATGGACCCAGCTGCAAGGCCCCGGTGTGGTCGCATTCGACGGCGACCGTCAGCGCCAACTCGGCCGGCGCGAAAGCCTGCGCGCCCGAGTCGTCCGCGACGGACCCCGCGTCATCCGCGTCGCCGCCACGCTTGCCGCCGCCGCCCAGCGCGCCGCCTTCTCGCGGCGCCCGCCGTGGCACGACAACGTGAGCGGCGGCTTCGACTGCTGCTGAAGGCGACGCTCAGACACGCCGGAACCCGGCCCCCAGGGCGAGCCATCCGACGGGGACCCTCCAGCTTCGGCAGCGTCTTCTGCAGCAGCCGCTAGGCGCCGCTGCGGTGCAGCTTCGTACCCGTGTACTCACAGAACGCACCCGGCACCACGACCTTGAAGCGGGGCCTTTGGAAGCCGACTGCGCTCAGGGTGTCGACGATGGTGTCGGGCTGTACCGACTGCTCGACCGTGTCCCAGTAGTAATCCATCAGCAACTTCGCCTCGCGACTGCCGGTGGAAACGAGGGTCATGCCGGGGATCACCCGGGCCCACACGAACCGGGTAAGACGGTGGCCGAACTTCGACTCGGGCACGTGGCCCTCGAGGACCCAGAGCTTCCCCCCCGGCTTGAGCACCCGCAGGTACTCCCGGAAGGTGGCCGCCAGGTCCGAGACATGGCGCAGGGCAATGCCCATGGTGACGAAGTCGAACTGGTCGTCTGCAAAGGGGAGCCGCTCCGCAATACCGCGCGTGAGCGGTCCCCGAAAGACCTTCCGCGCCTCACCCATCATCCCCATGCTCGGATCGACGCCGAAGACCTTACCCTCGGACCCGACGATCTTCGCAGCACCGCGCGCCACCGCTGCCGTGCCGATGGCGACATCGAGGACCTGCATCCCGGGTCGCAGTCCGGCGGCGCGCAGCGACAGGCGCCTGTACAAGAGCCCACCGTTCAGGAACAGCATCTCGATCGTGTTGTAGTGCTTCGCTGTCTCGTTGAAGAGATCGTCGACGTAGCCCTGGCGCTTCGCGCCCTCGCCGTAGTAGCCGTCGAGCGGCGAGTGGGGAGGAACTGTGCTCATAGAGTCTCCACAACCTCCGCTCGGCCCATGTTGGACGCCACCGGGAGATCTTTCAAGGTGCCGGAAGCGCCAGACGAGGCAACGGAAAATCGTCGAGTAGCACTCTCGGAAGCCGGAAAATCAGAAACCGAGCGTATCCTCCCGGCACGAACCTCGCCGGCGATCGAAAAACCTTCACAGACGATCCTCGTGACGGACGGGAATCCGCACGCGACCGACGTTCAGCCCAGGCGCGCCCGCGCGGCCTCGATGTCACCGTCCATGATCGTCTTGCGCTTGTTCGCGCTCGCAGATGCAGCGGCCTCCTGTGCAAGACGCGCGGCGTAGCCCTCGACGGCCGCAACGGCCTGACCGAGAGCCGAGCCCGACACGCGGAGCCCGTCACTGTGCTTGGTGAGAAGCCGCTTGATCACCGCGTTCGGAAGTTCGGCCATATTCCCCTCCGGTCGTTCTCGAAATTCGATGGGGATCCTAGGAGCGCCAGAGACTCGCTGCCAATCGTCTGGACAAACACCGTTTCAGGGACCGGCACCGCTGCCGGGATCCAGCAGGAAACGCACCAGCGTCTCCGCGAGTGCCGGACCGTCGTAGTCGACCGGAACGACGTGCGCCGAGCGCTCGAAACTCCGGCTTTCGACGACCCGGGAAGCCACCCCTTCTGCGATGGCCCGGGCGTCGTCCGGGTGCGCGGTCGAATCGAGCGCCCCGTGGGCGACCAGCAGCGGAATCTCGATGCGGGGGAGCGCCTCGAGCACCCGGGCCTGGAGTTTCAGGAGTTCGTGGATCGAGGCCAGCGGCATACTCGGGAGGCTCGGGTGGCGACTCCGGGCCTCGGGGTCGCAGATGTCGGATCCCGCCTTCTTCGGGATTCCGGGGATCAGGTACTTGAGGTAGCGGACGAGCCCGATGCCGGGCTGGCGCAGTCGGATCGGGGTACCCACGCACGCGGCCGCGTCGAAAAGCCCTTCGGAGGCCAGCAGCAGCGTCACCAGACCCCCCATCGACAGGCCCACGCCAAAAGTCCGGGCGTGCGTCTCGCGAAGTGCGCGTGCCGCGTCCCGCGCGCTCTCGACCCAGGCCTCGTACGGCGTCCGGCGACACTCCGCAGCATCTTTGCCGTGGCCCGGCAGCAGCGGACCCACGGCGCGTATTCCGGCGCGCGAGAGGGCCTCGCCCAGCGGCCGCACCTCGTAGGGCGTACCCGTCAGGCCGTGCAGGCAGAGCGCGGCGCTCGACCCGAGGCCCGGCAGGTCGAAAGGCCCCGCGTCCACCGCCGGACCCCGGACATCAGTCGAGGGCACGCCCCGCCTCCTCGGCAACACGCAACACCTCGCGCAGCGGCGTGCCGCTGCGCACCGCCGCCGCCTTGCAGTCGTCGTACTCGGGCGAGACGTGCACCCGGCCATCCGGGTCGAAGACGCGCTTCACGCGGATCCGGCCGTAGCGGGTCTGCACGCGCCTGTGCTCGCGCTCGAGTACGATGCGATCGCTCTCGGTGACCCGCACACCGATCGCCGTCGACTCGGCGAAGAGAATCCGCGCCAACGCGACCCGCTCGGACGGACGCGCCAACACACGCACGAGAAAGCCGGGACGGTTCTTCTTCATCTGCAACGGTTGGAGCGAGACGTCCAGGGCTCCACCCTCGAAGAGACGCTCCATCAGGTGATCGAAGTGTTCCGGCACCAGATCGTCCAGGTTCGTCTCGAGCAGTACCACCCGGTCGGCGCCCGCACCCCCGGCGCGACCGAGCACCGCACGCAACACGTTGGGCAACGGACCCTCGCGCTCCTCGCCCGCCCCGAGGCCAATCGACTCGACGGTCATCGCGGGCAGCGGGCCAAAGCTCTCGGCGATACTCCCGAGGATTGCCGCGCCCGTGGGCGTGACCGTCTCCCAGTCCACGTGGGCGGGTACGACCGGAATCCCCCGCAGCAACTCCAGGGTAGCCGGTGCCGGTAGAGGCAACTTGCCGTGCTGGGTTTCCACCGTTCCCCCACTTCCCACAGCCACCGGCGAAGCCGTGACGGTTCCCACTTCGAGAAGCGACAACGCCGCCGCCGCGCCGGTGATGTCGACGATGGCGTCCACCGCGCCCACCTCGTGGAAGTGGACCTCTTCGATGGGAACGCCGTGGATCTTCGCCTCGGCGCGGGCCAGCGTCTCGAAGATCGCCAGTGCGCGTTCGCGCACGCGGGTATCGAGACGGGCACGACGCAGCACGCGCTCGATCGCGCTGAAGTGACGCCCGGAGTGGTGCCGTGCAGATTTTCCCTTCCCGCGCCGGGCCGGTACCCGCACTTCCACGTGGCGCGCCGCAACGGCTCCGCGCATCACCCGGCGCACCACGAGCTTGTAATCGAGTTCCAATCCCGCGAGCTCGGCGGCAAGGGCTCTGCGCGACAGGCCCGCGTCGAGGAGGGCCCCGAGGAACATGTTTCCGGCGATCCCAGAAAAACAATCCAGATGCAGGGTACGCGCCAACGCTCAGAGCCGATTGATCAGGGTCGCGACATAGGCGGCACCAAAGCCGTTGTCGATGTTCACGACACTGACGTTCGACGCACAGCTCGTGAGCATCCCTAGCAGCGCCGCAACACCGCCGAAGGCAGCCCCATACCCCACACTGGTGGGCACCGCGATCACCGGCTTGTCGACGAGCCCGCCGACCACGGACGGGAGCGCCCCCTCCATTCCGGCGACGACGACGAGCACCCGTGCCCCGCGAAGCACCTCGCTCGACGCCAGGAGCCGGTGAAGGCCCGCGACGCCCACGTCGGCCAGGAGCTCGACCTTATTGCCGAAGCGCTGCGCCACGCCCACAGCCTCGCAGGCCACGGGCAGATCCGAGGTACCGGCGCATACCACCGCGATGTTCCCCTTGCCGACACAGGCGACCTGCGCGGGCCCGAACCAGAGCAGCCGCCCCTGCGCCGTGTACTCACCCCCACCGATGCGGCCAGAGACGGCCTCTGCACACTCCGGAGACACGCGAGTCACCAGCACCCGCTGCTCGGAGCGGCGCAGCGCCGCGACGATGTCGGCGATCTGCTCCGGGGTCTTGCCGGGCGCGTAGACCACCTCTGGCAGGCCAGCACGCAGGGCGCGGTGCGTATCGACGCGAGCACCGGGCACATCGACGAACGGCAGCTGCGCCAGCGCCTCGATGGCCTCCTCCGGCTCGACGTCTCCGTCGCGCACGCGCTCCATCAGTTCGCGGATCCGCTCGCGATCCATGCCGCGACGGTATCAGAAGTGGCCCCGAGACGCGCCGCGAGAACGCCCATCACCGGAACGCGCGGAGTCCGTCGAACGGGTGGGTGCAATCAGGACTCGGGTCGAGATGCGTCCTGGGCAATGACGAAGAGCACGTTCGGCTCTCCCCCATCGGCTCGAAGCTCGGTGGTGATGATGACACCATCGCCGCGCCTGGAAAGCAGGCGATCCAGGGTACGGCCGGCGTCTCCGTTCACGAGCACGGGGACCGAGAGCGTGACGCGCGCACCCAGGTGGTCGGCGACCGCCGACACCGCACGTGACACCACGATGTTTCCGACCTCGCGCAGCGCCGACCTGCGCTCCGTCGCGTCGCCGGCACCAAGACAGTCACATACGGTGTCGCATCCCGAAGACGAGAAGAGAAGTGCCACCAGACCCGAGACGCTGCCCGCCACCTCGAAGACAATGCCCGTGTCGGCGCTCCCGATCGCTGCGGGCTGCGCCAATGAGGGCTCGCGGACCCGGAAGCCGTGGCCCAGCAGCGCGCCAAAACTCGCCGCTGCTGCACCGGCACCCAGCCGGGCCAGTTCGCGCGGACGAGACTGGAACATGCGCGCGGTGTCCGACATCAGAACAGCTGGGTCGGTTCGAGGACGAATACGGGCCGCCCGTCGCCGAGAATGGTGAGCCCCGCGAGCGCGCGCACCGGCGCGAGCAGCTCGGGAACGGGCTTCACGTAGATCTGCTGCTGACCCGCCACGCGGTCCACCTGGACCGCGAGCTGCTCCCCGCGGACTTCGGTGAGGACGAGAGTCGCGACGTTCGCGTCCCCGGCGGACTCGAGTGCCAGCCTCGCGGCAAGCGAAAAAACGGGAATCGGCTCGTCCTCGATCAGCGCGAAGGCCTCGCGTCCGCTCGTCTCGATCATGTCCAGCGGAAGTTCGACGATGCGTTCCACCCGTGCGATGGGAAGCGCCACGCGCTCGCCCGCCACATCGAGCAGCAGCACGCGCTGCACAGCGGCCGTGATCGGAACCCGGAGAGTCGTGGCGGTGCCTCTCCCGGGAGTCGTTACAAACTCGACAGAGCCGCCCAGGGACTCGAGGGTGACGCGCACCGCATCCATACCCACGCCGCGTCCCGAAATCTCGGAAACCCGATCCGCCATCGAGAAGCCGGGGCGGAACACGAAGGCGGTGAGCTGCTCGGCGGAGAGATCCTCCGCGATTCCCCGATGCACCAGGCCCGCTTCGACGGCGCGGCTCCGCACCGCCTCGAGATCCATGCCGGCCCCATCATCACTCACGGCGATGCAAATCGAGTCCTTTTCGCGGTGTGCGTCGATGGCGACACGCCCCACCTCAGGTTTGCCCGCTGCCGCACGCGTCTCCGGTGCCTCGATGCCGTGGTCCACGGCGTTGCGGACCAGGTGAACCAGCGGATCGGAGAGCCGATCGAGAATCGATCGGTCGAGCTCGAGCTCGCCACCTCGAATCTCCACCTCGACCCGCTTGCCCCCCGCCCGAGCCACCTCCCGGGCCATGCGTGGCAAGAACTCGATGATCCGCAGAAGCGGCGTAGTACGCAGCTCGAGGGCACGCATCTGGAGTTCGCCCACCACGTGATCCATGCGGTCGAGTCCGGCCGCCAACTGGGTGGCATCACCCGCTTTTCCTGGATCCGCGGCCGTGCGCACCTGGCTCGAGTTGAGGATCACCTCGCCCACCGTCGAGAGGAAGCGATCGAGGGTCTCGGTCGAAACCCGCACCGAAGGCGGCGGCCGCGGGGCATCGAGGACTTCGGAATCGGCTGAGGCCGCCGCCGGGGCGACGGCCTCAGGCCTTTTTTTGGGTGCCCTCCGGCGGGTTTCCGGTCAGTGCCAGGACCGCTGCGAGTTCCGGCTCGGGCGGCGGTGGCATGCCGCTGCGGCGTACGGACCCGACCATGCGCTCCAGCCCCTCGAGGCCGCGAAAGAGAAGGGCCAGTCCCGCGGCGTCCAGCTGGACATCACCCGACCGGACCGCCTGCACGCGGTCTTCGAATCGGTGGGAAATGTCGGTGATCGACGCGTACTCGAGGGACGCGGCCATACCCTTGATGGAGTGGGCCATGCGGAACAGGACGTCGACGGACTCCGCGCACCCCGGGTCCTTCTCCAGTTCGAGCAGGGCCCGGCTCATCTCTGCAAGGTGCTCCGTCGCCTCTTCGAGGAAGACGGCCCTGTACTTCCCCATGTCCAAGGCTACCGGTCTCCCTTCTCCAGCACCTTGTCCAGGGTCTCGATGACGGACTCGGGCAGGAAGGGCTTTATGATGAAGTCCTTCGCACCCGCGGCAAGCGCCTCCTTCACCAGGGTCTCCTGGCCGAGGGCGCTGCACATCACGACGCAGGCCGTCGGATCCACGTCGAGAATGCCCTTGACTGCGTCGATCCCCGAGCTCCTCGGCATCACGATGTCCATTGTCACGACTTCCGGGCGATGGCTCTTGAATTTGTCGACCGCCTCGATGCCGTCGGAAGCCTCTGCGATCACCTCGTGTCCCTTCGACTCCACGATTTCTCGGATAATCTGCCGCATGAATGCCGCGTCGTCGGCTACCAGAATCTGGGCCATGTACTCCTCCTGAGTCACACGCTCCGTTCGAGCGAGCTCTCGATCACCTCCCCGGCCCGGGCGAACAGCCGCTCCGGATCGAGGACGAACACCACGCGGCCGTCGATCGACCGCTTCTCCGCAACCAGCGCCGGACCCGTGGCCCGCGCCGCACAACCGGCGACCAGACCGAGAATCCGGTCGACAAAGATCCCAAAACGCGCTCCCCCATCCGCCCGCGGCGTCACCACCAGGGCGTGCGTCGGGTCGGACTCGGCTTCCGGCAAATCGAGGAGCACCGTACGCTGCAACACCGGGAGAGCATCCCCGTGGTGGTTCATCACCCCCGCCGTACCGGCCGGAAGGGTCGGGATCGAGACCAGTGGCCCGACTTCCGCCACCTCGACGACGCAGGCAATGGGCAACGCGTATACGCTGCCGCCCACATCGAAGGTGAGAAGACGATCCTCGTCGAGCCGGTTCTCCGCCGGCGCGCTCACGAGGGCTTCTCCCCGCTTCCCGTATCGAAGCGGCGCACCACACCCTCGAGTTGATCGGCCTGCTCGCTCATCTTCACCGAACAACGCGCCATCTCCTCCATCGAGATGACCTGGCGCTGCGACGTGCCGACCGCACCGTCGATCGCCACGCGATTGTGTTCGGCGGCTCGCGACACCCGGTCCATGGCACCCACCAGCCGCTCGATGTCCTGGGTCTGCGAGTCCGTGCCCAGGAAGATCTCCTCGGCCCGGGTGGCAGCCTCGCCGACGGCCTGCCGGATGTGCTCGAGCGAATGCGCGATGGTGTCCACGTCCTCGCGCCCCTCGCGGACACCGAGGCCCGATTCGCGCATCTCATTGGCTACGTCGTTCGTATCCGTCTGGATCTCCGCAATCAGCTTGGCAATCTCTCCGGCGCTCTGGCCGGCGCTCTCGGCGAGCTTGCGGATCTCCTCGGCCACCACCGCGAAACCGCGTCCCGCCTCGCCCGCCCGGGCCGCCTCGATCGACGCGTTGAGAGAGAGCAGGTTCGTGCGGTGGGCCACGCTCGTGATGACTGCGGTGATCTGGTTCACGTGGCGCGTCTTCTCCTCGAGCGCAAAGACCCGCTTCACCGACACTTCGACCCGTTCGAATACCGTGCGCATCTTCTCGATCGCGAGTCGCGCAACGTCCACGCCGGAGTTCGCCTTCTGGTTGGCCTCCGCGGCAAACCCGAAGGCCTCGCGGGCGCGGTCCGCATTGCGCTCGATCGTCGAAGCAATCTCGTGCAGCAGCTTCGACGCATCGTCGAGGGACTTCTGCTGCTCGGTGACGCTGCGCGCGAGTTCAGAGACGGTCGCCGAGATCTCGCCATTTCCCGAGCCCACCTGATCCGCCGAACGCCCGAGCTCGGCCGCGGCGAGCGACACCCGGGCGTTGGTGCCCTCCACCTGCTCGACCAGATCGCGAAGCCCGGCCGCCATCCGCTGAATGCTGTGCGCGAGCGTGCTCGTCTCGTCGGGCAGGCGCGCGGGCGCCGCGAGGTCTACTGGAGCCGCCAGACTGCCGCGCGCGATGGCCTCGGTGGCACCGTGGAACCGGCGGAGCGTGCGAGTCAGCGGGCGCGAGAGGAAGAAGCCGAGCGCACCGCCCACGACGAGCCCGAAGCAAGCCCCGACCCACGGCGCAACGGCCACGCCGCCGCGCTCGAGCAGGCCCGGAAAGCCCACCGCTGCCGCCCCCACGACAAGAGAGGCCGCCGCGCATTTCTGGGTGAGTGACACGCGCACAACGGGGTGTATCGGTGAAAGGGAGCACTGCCTTGAAGCGTCAAAACACCAAATTCCAAAGATAAACCGGAAACTTGCCGCAAAAGGCAGGAGCGGCCGGAGGCGTCCCGCTCAGCGCGCGAAGTGCCGCCAGCCGCGCTGCTCCTGCCGGCGCCCGACCACGACCCTGCCGATCTCGGTCACCGCCACCCCCAGGCGCTGGGAGAGCCACGCCGCTGAGGGCCCCCGGGGCCGCAGCGTGAACAGCAGCTCGTAGTCCTCGCCCCCGCCCAGCGCCAGCGCCAGCGGCTCGAGGCCAAGGGCGGCGCAGGCGCGGCGGAAGCCCCGGGGCAGCGGCAGCCCAGCGGGCTCCAGGTCCGCCGCCAGGCCCGCGGCATCCAGTACCTGGCCCAGGTCCGCCTCGAGCCCATCGGAGATGTCGATGCAACTGCCGACCCCGCGTACCCGGGTCAGGGCGAGTCCCGCCCGGAGACGCGGCTCAGCTACGTGCCGGACGCGCCCCCGCCGCTCCGCCCGGGCCCGATCGAGCGCTGCGGCACCGAGCACCCCCGTCACCAGCAGCCGGTCGCCAGCGCGCACGCCGCGGCGGGTCAGTGCGTTTCCGCGCTTCACGGCACCGAGCGCCGTGATCGCAAGCGACACCTCGCCCGCCTGGGAGCAGTTGCCCCCGATCAGCGGACAGCCGTGTCGCACCGCCTCGTGCAACAGTCCGGCCACCAGCCCATCGACGCGCTTCACCAACAACTCGCCCGGCGCCCCCAACGCCAGCACGAACCCCATCGGCCTCGCACCCATCGCCGCCAGGTCCGAGAGGTTGGCAACGAGCGCGCGACGTCCGACGTTGCGCGGACTCTCGTTCGAGAAGCGGAAGTGCACGTTTTCGACACTTGCATCGGTCGAGACGACGACGTCCTCACCCGCACGGGGCCTGAGCAAGGCCGCGTCGTCCCCGATTCCGAGCACGACCGAACGGCCGGAAACCTTCGCTGCCGCCCGCTCGATTCGCGAGATCAGCCCCCGCTCTCCGAGATCCCGAAGCCGCACGACAGCAGCCTACAGCAGGTTCCGGCGCTGCAGCGAAGGATCCGCAAAGCCCGAAGGCGCCGAGGATCAGCGAGGCTTGACGATGACCGAGCGCGTGGCCCGGGGAACACGCCGCGGCGGGCGCGAGCGGGCCGCGCGGGGAGCCGACACCGGCTCGAGCGCTGCCTCGATCACCTCTTCCATCTGCTCGACGGGAATGAACGTGACGCGCCGCTTCTGTTCCGACGAAAGCTCCTGCAGGTCGCGCAGGTTCTTCTTCGGCAGGATCACCCGCTTGATCCCCGAGCGCATCGCGGCCAGTACCTTCTCGCGCACGCCACCGATCGGGAGCACGCGGCCGCGCAGCGTTACCTCACCCGTCATCGCCACCTCTGCGCGCACGGACCGGCGCGTCGCCAGCGACACCATCGCCGTCGCAATCGCGACGCCCGCGGAGGGCCCGTCCTTCGGGATCGCGCCCGCCGGCACGTGCACGTGCACCTCGTGCCGCGAAAAGATCGCCGGATCGAAGCCGAGAGCTATTCCATTGCTGCGCGCCCAGGTGAGCGCGGTGTGCCCCGATTCTTTCATGACGTCGCCGAGCTGGCCGGTCAGAACCAGGCCCTTGCCCCGAGTCAGGGAGGCCTCGATGGTGAGGATCTCGCCGCCGCAATCGGTCCAGGCGAGTCCGTTTGCCATGCCGATCTCCCCGGTCTGCGCAAGCGCTTCTTCCGAGTAGATCGGCGGCCCCAGATGCTTCTGCACACTCCGGCAGGTCACCGACACGCGCGAGGTGTCTCCTTCAGCCGCGCGCCGAGCTGATTTCCGGCAGATCTCGGCAACCTTGCGCTCGAGTCCGCGCACACCGGCCTCGCGGGTGTAGTCCATCACGACCTGCATGAGCGCGGCGTCCGACCAGCGGATGCGCTCGTCGGGCAGCCCGTGTTCACGCACCTGCCGGGGAACGAGGTAAGAGCGGGTGATCTCGAGCTTTTCCTCCGGCGTGTAGCCAGGCACCCGGATCACCTCCATCCGATCGCGCAGCGGCGGCGGAACATTCTCAATCGTGTTTGCCGTTGCGATGAACATTACGTGCGAGAGGTCGAACGGCACACTCAGGTAGTGATCGCTGAAGTGAACGTTCTGCTCCGGGTCGAGAACCTCGAGCAACGCCGCTGACGGATCGCCGCGAAAGTCCGCCCCGAGCTTGTCGATCTCATCGAGCATGAAGACCGGATTGGAAGTGCCGGCCCGCTTCAGACCCTGGAGGATACGGCCCGGCATGGCGCCGACGTAGGTGCGACGGTGCCCCCGGATCTCAGCCTCGTCGCGGATGCCACCGAGCGAAATTCGCACGAACTCGCGACCCATCGCCCGAGCGATCGAGCGACCGAGAGAGGTCTTGCCTACACCGGGCGGACCCGCAAAGCAGAGAATCGATCCGCGCGCGTCGCCGCGCAGCTTGCGGACACCGAGATGCTCGAGGACGCGGTCCTTGATCTTCAGGAGGTGAGCGTGATCCTCGTCGAGGATCTGTTTGGCGGCCACCAGGTCGATCCGGTCCGGCGACTGCTGGCTCCACGGCAGTTCCACCATCCAGTCCAGGTAGCTGCGCAGCACGTGGGCCTCCGGCCCGTCCGGGTGCATACGCTCCAGGCGGCGCAGCTGCTTCGTCGATTCGGCGAGCGCATCGTCGGAGAATCCGGCCTGCTCGATCTTCGAGCGATACTCGGTGATTTCCTCCACGTGGGGATCCGTCTCGCCGAGCTCCGCCTGGATCGCGCGGAGCTGCTCGCGCAGGTAGTGCTCTCGCTGGCCCCGGTCCATCTCTTCCCGAGCCTGGCTCTGGATCTCCGCTTGCATGCTCGTCACGTCGAGTTCGCGCCGCAGTACGGCGTCGATACGCCGCAGGCGCACCAGCGGATCGACGATTTCGAGCAAATCCTGAGCCTCCGAGGAACGCAGCCGCAGGTGCGACGCCACCGTATCTGCAAGCCGCCCCGCGTCGTGCACGTTGGCAGTCACCGAGATCACCTCGGGCGGCAGGTTCCGGAGCGGCAGCAACTCCTCGACGTGACCACGCACTGCGCGCATCAACGCCTCGGTCTCGACCGACCAGGAACTCTCCCCGTCCGCAGGCAACTCGGAGACACGGACCCAACGCGAACGCTCGTGCTCGAGGAAGGATTCGATGCGCGCCTTGGCAAGGCCCTGCACCAGTACCTTCACCCGGCCGTCGCTCATGCGCAGGATGCGCATCACCGTCGCAATCGTGCCCACCGTATGCAGGTCGTCGGGCTCCGGTTCCTCCACGTCGCCCTCGCGCTGGGCCACGAGGAGTACCAGCCGGTCCCCGGCCATCGCATCGTCGATGGCTGCGATGGAACGCTCACGCGTCACATAGATCGGCAGTACCATATGGGGAAAAACCACCAGTCCCCTTAGGGGGATGATCGGCAGCTCTTCGGGAACGGCGTAGGAGTCGAGGTGCTGAGTCATGCCCCGTTTTCGACCGGGATCCGCTCGGACTTGAACTCAGCCGACGGGAAACATGCCCCGAGTCACTCCACGGCGCGCACGCGGCCGCGCTGGACGCCAAGCAGGAACGGGCGCTTGCGGGCATTCCCGTCACTGCCCATGCGGATCACGCCCGTGACACCGGGATAGGACGTAACGGTGAGCATACCTTCGCGCACATCTTCGCGGGTGGTGCGGTCACGCGCGAGCTGCACGAGCACCAGGTTCGTGGCGTCGTAGGCCTGGGCAGCAAAGGCATCGGGCGGCGAAGCGTACGCGCGGTCGAAGCCCGCGGCGAAGTCGCGCACGGGCGCCAGAGAACTCTCGCCGTAGTAGTGAACGGTGAAGTAGGCCCCGTCAACATGCTCGCGTCCAATCTCGGTCAAGTCGCGATTGTTCCAGGCATTGGTACCCAGCAGCGTCGCCCCCACGGCCTCGTGAAACGCGAGCTGCGGCGCGATCAGCACCACCTTGCCGTAAGACTCCGGGATGAAGATCGCGTCGAAGTCGACGATCGGGGGCAGCGCCTCCTCGTTGGGACCCGTCATCGCGCGCGCCTCCTCGCGCAGAGCGGACGCCTCCTCTGCAGGAAGGCGGCGGGCGCGACTCTCGAGTTTTTCGCGCTCCTTGAGCGCCTCCTTTTCTTTTTCCGTGAGTAGCGAGTAGCCGACGAGATGGCGGATAGGCTGCTCGAAGTCCGTGGCATCCGGGTCGTACGACGCCACCCCGACGATCCGGCCACCCTGGTCTTCCACGGCCCGCCAGAACAGCCTGCGAAGCCCCAGGCCGTAGGAGTCACGCGGATAGAGGATGGCGAAACGCTGAGCCCCGAGGTTGCGGATCGCGTGGTACACGAGGGTCTGCACCTCCTCTTCGGGGCGCGTCCGTACGCGAAAGACCTGGGAACGCGCCGCCGCCACTTCCTCGCTAGCAGTGAGCGCCAGGAGCGGCACACCCGCACTCTGAGCTGCGCTGGCGGCGGCCTCGCACTCCCCCTTCAACAGGGGTCCGATGATCGCCACGACGCCTTCAGCGGCGAGTTCCTGCACGGCCCGCGCGGCGCGCTCGGGCCGCCCAGCCGTGTCGCGCACCAACACCCGAACGCGGCGACCGCCGGTGTCCTCGCCGAAGATTCCCGCCGCAAGCAGCACACCCTGGAGACTTTCCTCACCGAAGCGCGCGAAGCGCCCGGTGAGCGGCAACGCAACCCCGATGGTCCCGGAGGCTCCATCGACCGAGGGTGCGGCGTGCGCCAGCGCCTGGGCCAGCGTGGGAAACTCCGCCACGTCGACGGGACCTTCCTCCTGCAAACGCAACCGCTGCGACACGGTGGTAAGGCGCGCGCTATAAGCGGGCGCAAGCGCCAGACGCGACGCGCGATGGACGAGGGGCTGCGCTGCCTCCAGGTCCCCCGCGTCGAGAGCTCGATCGGCAGCCTCGAGCAGCGTACGGCCCGCCGGGATCTCGCGCCCAATCTGGTCCGCTGCGCGCACCAGGTCCGGGAGGTCTAGCTGCGTCAGCTGCTCGTCGATCTCGACGTCGACGAGGGCCAACGCGCCCTCGTCCGTTTCGGCCCCGCGCACCTGCGCCAGCCAGCGGAGCTTGTTTACCGGGTCGTCCGAAGCATCCGCGAGCACGCGGTACGCATCCCGGCGCTCCGCGCTGGAAAGCCGGGACATCCGCACCCTGCGCATGCGGCTCGCGGCCGCAGCCTTGTTCCCCCGCGAGAGCTCGATGCTTGCCATCTCGACCCGCGCCACATCGACACGGTCGCCGTTTGGATGGTTCTGCTCCACCCAGCCGTAGCGGCGCAACGCCGCGTCGAGATCGCCCCGGGCCACAGCGAGCTCGGCCAGGCGCACGGCGGCATCGTCGGCGAGTGGGCTCTGGGGACGCTCGCCGAGAAATCTCTCGAGGGCGCGCTGCGTCGCAGCAGGGTCATCCGCCAAGGTGGCGACCGCCTCGGCGTAGGCGCGCCTCTCGTCATCGGTCGCCTGCGGCGCGCCGAGGCGCGGCGCACCCGCGCATCCCAGTGCGACCGCAGCCAGCGCAACCCACCCCGTCGAGCGAGCGCGCGCCGCCCTCATTCGAAGAGATCTCTCAGCTTCTCAAGGAAGCCGCGTGTCACCGGAGAGACTTCCTCGCCTCCCTCCGCCGCGAACTCCTCCACCAGTTCCCGCTGGCGCTTCGAGAGCCGCGTCGGAACTTCGGCGAAGATGTGCAGGAGCTGATCGCCCCGCCCCTGTGAACGCAGCGAGGGCATTCCCTTGCCGCGCAGCCGCAAGACCTTCCCCGTCTGCGTACCCTCGGGAATCTTGAGCTTGACCTTGCCCTCGAGGGTCGGCACGTCGACCTCCGTGCCGAGCGTCGCCTGCGAAAAAGAGATGGGGACCTGGCAGTGCAGGTCCGGACCGTCGCGCTCGAAGAACGGGTGCTCCCGGATCGAGATCACGACGAAGAGGTCACCGGGCGGTCCACCCGCAACCCCCGCCTCGCCCTCACCCGACAGACGCAGCCGCATGCCGCTCTCGACACCGGCCGGCACCTTCACCCGGATGCTCTGCGTTCCCTCGACGCGGCCGCTGCCGCGACAATCAGTGCAGCGCTCGCGCACGATCTCACCGGCGCCGGAGCACGCATCGCACGGGCGGCTCACCCGGAAGAAGCCCTGCTGGAAAATCACCTGCCCGGCTCCGCCGCACCGCCCGCAGAGTTCGGGCCGTGTGCCGGGCCTCGCCCCGCTGCCATCACAGGTCTCACAGGGGCGCATCTTGGGGAGCTGGATCGAGGCCTCCTTCCCCTCGATCACGTCCGAGAGTTCGATGTCGAGGTTGTAACGCAGGTCCGCGCCCCGCTGGCTGCGGCCGCCCCGGGGATGCCCGGGCCGGGCACCACCGAAAAGGTCGCCAAAGAGGTCGCTGAAGAGATCCGTGAAGTTCCCGAGGTCACCGAAGCCACCCGGGGCCCCACCCATGCCCGCGCCGTCGAAACCGAAGTTGTCGTAGTTGCTCCGCTTCTGCGGATCCGAGAGCACGGCGTAGGCCTCCGAGGCCCGCTTGAAACGCTCCTCGGCTTCGGTGTTGCCCGGGTTGCGGTCCGGGTGGTTCTCGAGCGCAATCTTGCGGTAGGACCGCTTCAGATCCTCGGGAGAGGCGTCGCGTTGGACGCCCAGAACCTCGTAGTAATCGTGCCTGGCCACGTGCCGGAATCCGTGCCGGACTTGGCCGGCGGAAGGGTGGGAGCAGAAGCCGATCGAAGGGAGCTAGTCGACCTCGTCGTCGTCTCCCAGCGCGGCGTAGAGCTTCTCCGTCATGTTGTAAGTGAGCGCCGAGAGTTCGTCAACGGCGCCACGCAGGACATCGGCATCCTCGCCCCCGAGGGCGTCTTTCACCGCCCCGACGGCCCGGAGCAGCTCTTCCCGATCCTCACCGTCCACGTTTTCGGCGAACTCCTCGAGGGTCCGTTGGGTGGAGTAGATCAGGCCGTCGGCCTTGTTCTCCAACTCGACGCACCCGCGGCGTGCCTGGTCGGCGTCGCCCTGCTCCCGCGCCTCGCTGATCAACTGTTCCAGCTCTTCCTCGCCGAGGCCACTGGACCCGGTGATCTGGATCGCCTGGCTTCGGCCCGTGCCGAGATCCATGGCCGATACATTCACGACCCCGTCGGCATCGATCTCGAAGGTCACTTCGATCTGCGGCACGCCACGCGGCGCCGGCGCAATGCCGACCAGTTCGAAACGGCCCAGGGTCTTGTTGTCGCCCGCCATGTCGCGCTCGCCCTGGATCACGTGGATGCGCACGACGGTCTGGTCGTCTTCGGTGGTCGAAAACACCTGGGACTTCGAAGTCGGGATCGTCGTATTGCGCTCGATGATGCACGTCGCGACCCCACCCTGGGTCTCGACACCGAGCGAGAGCGGCGTCACATCGAGAAGCAGGACATTCTCGACCTCGCCGGTCAGGACACCCGCCTGGATCGCGGCGCCACGGGCGACACCCTCGTCGGGATCGACACACCGGCTGGGCTTGCGTCCGAAGATCTCCTCGACCTTGCGCTCGACGGCCGGCATGCGCGTCATGCCGCCGACCAGGATCACTTCGTCGATTTCCGCAGTGGAAAACCCCGCGTCGTCGAGGGCCTTCTCGCAGGGTGCCACGAGACGCTGGACGAGGCCCGCGCAGAGTTCCTCGAGCTGCTCTCGAGCAAAGGTCGCAGTCAGGTGTTTCGGACCCTCATCGTCCGCCGCAATGAACGGCAGGTTGAGATCCGTCTCGCTCGAAGACGAGAGCTCGTGCTTGGCGCGCTCGGCGGCTTCCTTGAGCCGCTGGAGGGCCATCTTGTCCTCGCGAAGATCGACGCCGTGCTCTTTTTCGAACCCCTCGATCAGGAAGTCGACGACCCGAAGGTCGAAATCTTCACCGCCGAGGTAGGTGTCTCCGTTGGTGCTCCGCACCTCGAATACCCCGTCCGCGATTTCGAGGATCGAAACGTCGAAGGTGCCACCGCCGAGGTCGAAGACCGCGATGCGCCGACTCTCCGCGTCCTGCAGGCCGTAGGCGAGGGCCGCCGCCGTGGGCTCGTTGATGATCCGGAGCACATTGAGACCCGCGATGCGCCCCGCGTCCTGGGTCGCCTGGCGCTGGGAATCGTCGAAATATGCCGGCACGGTGATCACCGCGTCCTCGATGGGCTCGCCCAGGAAGTCTGCGACTGTGTCCTTCATCTTCGCCAGTACGATGCCGGAGATCTCCTGGGGCGAGCAGAGTTTGTCCCCGGCCTCGACCCAGGCATCGCCGTTTTTGGCGGCCCTGATCGCGAAGGGCGCGATCTGCTGGAAGGCCTCGACCTCTTCGCTCTCGAACTTGCGGCCGATCAGCCGCTTGGTGGCGAAGATCGTCTCGTTCGGATTGGTGACGGCCTGCCGCTTGGCGACCTGTCCGACGAGCTTTTCGCCGGCTGCGCTGAAGGCGACCATCGAGGGCGTGGTTCGACAGCCCTCGGCATTGGCCACGACCTGCGCTTCGCCGTTGTCGAAGACGGCGACGCAGGAGTTCGTCGTCCCGAGGTCGATTCCGATGACCTTGCCCATGACCGGTAGTGCCTCCCCTAAACCGGGAGGCGCCACCCCATCGGGCTAGCCCGCGTCCCCCTCGGTCTCCGTCTTCTCCTGCCCATTCAGAGCGTCTTCCGGCCCGCGGGCCACGACGACCCGGCTCGGGCGGATGAGACGATCCCGCAGCCTGTAGCCCTTCTGAAGTTCCTCGATCACCGTATTTGTCGGTGCCGACTCGTGTGGCACCTGAGCCATCGCCTCGTGGAACGCGGGATCGAAGGACTGCTCGAGGGCCTCGATTCGGACGACACCGTGCTTGGTGAGTGCGGCCAGCAGCTCCCGCTGCACCAACTCCACACCTTGCAGAAGGCTCTCCAAGTCCCCGCCCCCGCTCTTCCGAGCGTGGTCGATGGCTCGATCCAGGTTATCGACCGTGGGAAGCAGGTCCTTGACGAGATTCTCGTGACCGTATTGGTGCGCATCCGTCCGCTCTTTGAGCGTGCGGCGCTTGAAGTTCTCGAAGTCGGCCTGCAGGCGCAGCAGGCGATCCCGGGTCTCCTCGAACTCGCGGACCAGGTCCTCGGGATGCGGCAGAGCCTCCCCGGCGGGGTCCCCCGCTGGACTGGCCTCGCCGTTTCCGGCTTCCGCTGCGCTCCCCTCTACCGCAGCGGTGGCCTCGCGAAGCGCCTCCTCGAGTTCGGGACTCGGCGCGAGGGAGCCCTCGGAGGCCTCCTCGGCCGCGGACTCCCCGCCCTCGCTCTCCTCCGCCTTGACCTCGATCTTCCTCTTGCGCGGGCTCACGCCGTGAGCCTTCCCGTCACGACCTCGGAGCAGTAGTCGACGAGCGGGATGACGCGGCTGAAATCCATACGGCTCGGCCCGATCACGCCGAGCACACCGAGCGGCCGCTGGCCCACCGCACCCCCGTAGGGCGAAGCCACCAGGGCACAGCGCCGCAGGCCCGGATCGTCGAGTTCCTCACCGATCGCCACGCTCACGCCCTCGGGTTCGAGAATCTGGCCCAGAACCTCGAGGAGCCGCTCTTCTTCCTCGAGCGCCGCAAAGAGTTCGCGCAGCCGGCACGGATCCCGGAACTCGGGCTGGTCGAGAAGCGCCATGCGGGTGGCAATGACGAGGTCGCCTTCCTCGTCGTCGCACGCTTCGAATGCGCGACGCCCGAGTTCGAGCGTCCAGGCGAGCAGCGCGTTGGCGTCGCGGCGCAGCGCCCGCGCCTCTCGTTCGAGATCGCAGCGCACCTCGGCAAGCGTGCGACCGGCGACCCTTTCCGTGAGCGAGGACGCGACGCGGTCGAGGCTCGGCTGGTCGAACTCGCGGTCCGCGTCGATCACCCGGCGCGTCGCGACGCCGCTGGCCGTGACGAGCACGACGAGCACCCGCTCGGTCGAGAGCCGCACGAGGCTCACGTGGCGCACGCGCATGCGCGCAAAGCGCGGCGCAATCACGAAGCCGAGCTGCCGCGTGTGATGCGACAGCAGCTCGGACGCGGCGGACACGACCCGATCGCCGTCGACCTCGTCCAGCCGGTAGGCGATGTCGCGGCGTTCGGAACGCGGCAAGGTGGCCGGCGCAAGCAGCGTATCGACGAAGACCCGCAGCCCGCGCTCAGTGGGGACGCGCCCCGACGAACGGTGCGGCTTGTCGACGAGGCCGAGTCCCGTGAGCTCGGTGAGGGTGTTGCGCACGCTCGCCGGCGAGAGCGGCGCCGCCAGCAGGTGAGCGATCGTCTGGGAACCGATCGGGCCCCCGGCGCCCACGTAGCTCGCCACCACGGCTCGCAGCACCGAGGCCTGCCGCTCGGTGAGCGGCGGAAACTCGACGGCATCGGATCGACTGGACGACACGCTGGGTACCCCGACTCAGTATCGGGTACCACCGGTCCGCTCGTGCGTCAATAAACCCTCAGAAATCAAACGAAATATTGAAAAATGGCATCGGCGAGGCGTCGCCCGGCCGGGGTGAGCTGCAGGTCGCCGGCCCCGCTCTCGGCGAGAAGACCCCGATCGGCGAGTTCTGCGATCGCGGGACCCCAGAAGCCTCGTGGGGGCGCGCCGAACTCCGCGGCAAAACGCCCCGCATCGAGGCCCGCTGCGGTGCGCAGGGCAAGAAAAGCCGCCTCGCCCCGCGCCACAGCGGGCGCGAGGGACTCCACGTCTGCCACGGCATCGAGGCTGCCCCCAAGGGCCGCTGTCTGCCAGGTCTCGAGATCGCGCGGATTCGAGCGCCTGCGGCCGTGCGGCGCATCCGAATCCGGGGGATCGCTCGACACGGCGGCCACGCCGAGACCCAGCACGGGACGGCGCTCCCAGTAGCGGCGGTTGTGGACCGCCTCGCGGCCGGGCCGCGCGTAGTTGCTGATCTCGTAGCGGGCGAGCCCGGCCGCGGCGAGCCGCTCCTCGACAGCCCCCATCATCTCCACCACCTCGGCCTCGTCTGCCCGGTCGAGCTGGCTGCGCTCGTCGGCCAGAGCGAAGGGCGTGCCGGCCTCCACGGTCAGCTCGTAGGCCGAAACGTGGTCCGGCGCGAAGGCCAACGCTTCGGCAAGGTCGCGCACGGTGCTGGCGACGCGCTGGCCCGGCGCCGCGAAGATCAGGTCGATGGAGAGCGCCGCGAAGCCCGTGCCGCAGGCGACAGCCAGGGTCTTCCGAGCCTCTTCGGCGCCGTGCGCCCGCCCCAACCGCTTGAGCGTGGCGTCGGTGAACGATTGCACGCCAACGCAGAGGCGGTTTACGCCCGCGGCGTGAAAGCCCGGCAGGCGCTCGCGCTCCACGGTTCCGGGGTTCATCTCGAGCGTGACCTCCGGCGCGTCGGGCTGGAACGCGCCGAATACCGCCACGCGAATGCGGTCGACGCTCTCCGGTGTAAGGAGCGACGGTGTGCCGCCGCCGAGGTAGAGACTCGCGAGCCTGCGTCCGGTGAAACGGGCGCGGCGCGCACCGAGCTCAGCGAGCAGCGCATCGACGTATCGGGCCTCGCGCTCTGGTGCGAGCGTCCGCACGCCGACCACCGCGAAGTCACAGTAGGGACAGACCCGCTCGCAAAAGGGCACGTGCACGTAGACACCCACGTCTTCCACACCCGGATGGTACGAAACGTCCCGTCGGTTACGCTCTCGCTGCTTTGAACGCACCCGCGGTCTGCCTCGAACGGCTCGACAACGGCCTCCGGCTACTCCTCTGTCCGGCCCAGCTGGCGCCCGTGGCGGAGGTGCAGATCTGGGCCGACGTGGGTGCAGCCGACGAGGGTGCCGACGAAGCGGGCCTCGCCCACTTCCACGAGCACATGCTCTTCAAGGGCACCGGTCGGCGCGGCCTGGGCGAGATCTCCGGCGAAATCGAGGGCGCCGGCGGCCGCATCAACGCCCACACGTCCCACGACGTCACCGTCTACCACGCGACACTGCCGGCGGCAGAGGTCGCGTTGGGGATCGACGTACTCGCGGATGCGGTCACCGACTCGGTGTTCGACGCGGTGGAGATCTCGCGAGAGATCGAGGTGGTGCTCGAAGAAATCCGCAGCAGTGAAGACTCGCCGGGGTCGGTAGTCGGAAACGCGCTCTGCGCCGCCGCCTACCATCGACACCCCTACCGGGCACCTATTCTGGGAACGCCCAAAAGCGTGGCGAGCATCGACCGCAACCGGGTTCAACGCTTCTTCGAGCACTGGTACACACCCGACCGGCTCTGCGTGGTCGTCGCGGGCGACTTCGACCCGGACGCCGTGCGCGACCAGGTGCGCACCAGTCTCGGTTCGCTGCCCGCCGGCACCACCCGGCGCAAGCGACCGAAGGAATCCCGCCAAGATGGCCTGCGCACGGTGGTCCTGGCCCGACCCTTCGAACGCGTCACCGTCGAACTCGCCACGCCCGCCGTTGGACTCGGCCACCCCGACACCCCGCTCCTCGACCTGGTGGCCTATACGCTGGGAAACGGCGACAGCAGCCGGCTCGTGCGCGCGGTGCGAGAACGCGAGGGCCTCGCCGACCGCATCGACGCCTCCTGTTACACACCTCTCGACCCGGGCCTCTTCACGCTGGGCTTCGAGACCGACGCCGACCGAGCGCTGCCCGCCCTCGAAGCCGCCGTACGCGAGCTCGAGCGCATCCGCGTGGAGCCCGTGAGCATCGACGAACTCGAAAAGGCGCGTGCGAATTTTCTGGCCGCAGAAGACTTCGAACGGGAGAGCGTATCGGGCATGGCCCAGAAGGTCGGGAGCTTCCTCCACCTCGCCGGAGACGTGGCAGCCGAGGAGCGCTACCTCGACGGCGTGCGCAACGCGACTCCGGCGGACCTGCACCGGGTCGCACGCGAGCACCTGGCGCCCGAGCGGCTGACCGTGGCCGCCGTGGTCCCCGAAGCGTCGTCGGACTGTCTCGACGCAGAGCGGATCCACCGCTCCATCGAAGCTGGAACCCGGCGCATCGCGCGCGCCTTCGCGCTTCCCGTGGTGCGCACTTCTGGCCCCGACGTCGTGAGCTACGACCTGCCGAGCGGCGGACGGCTCCACGTGGTGCCCCGCCGCAGCATCCCCGTCGTCGCGGTGCGGGCCGCGTTTCTCGGTGGGCTGCTCGCAGATACCGCCGAGACGTCGGGCCTCACCGCCTTCCTGGCGTCGATGTGGACGCGCGGCAGTTGCGGCCGCTCGGCCGAGGACTTCGCCCGGGCGACCGAGACACTCGCAGCCGAAATCGACGGCTTTTGCGGCCGCAGCTCCCTCGGGCTGACGCTCGAAGCGCCGAGCGCCCAGCTGCCCCGGACGATCGACCTCTTCTGCGAAGCTCTTCTCGACCCGGCTTTCGATGGCGTCGAGATCGAGCGCGAAAGACGCGAAACACTCGCCGCGATCGCGCGCCGCGAGGACCAGCCCGCACACCGCGCTTTCCTGCTCTTTGCCCAGACCCTGTACCCGGACCATCCCTACGGCCGCCCGCTATTCGGACGGCGCGAGACAGTCGAGCACTTCGATGAGGAGGCGCTCGCCCGGCAGCATCGGAGGCTGGTGCAAGGCGCGAACCTCTCTCTCGCCGTGGCCGGAGACGTGGAGCCGGACGCGGTGGCCCAACACTTCTCCGTGCGGCTCACCGACCTGTCCGCGGGACCCTTCGAGAAGCCAGCAGCAGGAAACGGGGCACGGCCGGACGCAATCCGCCGCGCGGAGCTGCGCAAGGACCGCGCCCAGGCTCATACGGTGATCGGCTTCCCGGGAGTTGCCGTTGACGATCCGGACCGCTTCGCCCTGGAGGTGCTGGCGCAGTTGCTCGGCGGCCAGGGCGGCCGGCTCTTCCTCGCTCTGCGCGAGCGGCAGGGACTCGCCTATTCAGTGGGCGCCGCCAGCATCGAGGGCGTCGCACCCGGCTGGTTCGTGGTGTCGATCGCAACGGCGCCCGAGAAGCTCGAGCGGGCACGGCGCGGCATGCTCGATGAGCTCCGGCGGCTCGTCGACGAGCCCCCCCCGGAGGCCGAACTCGACGCCACGCGACGTTACCTGATCGGAAACTTCGCCATCGACCGGCAGCGCAATGCCGTCCATGCAGCCCAGGTTTCGCTGGATGCACTCTACGGGCTCGGCGCCACGGCGTCGGCATGCTACCCGGACGAAATCGCCGCCATCTCGCGCAAAGACGTCCTGCGCGTTGCCCAGCGCATCGTCGACCTCGAAGCGTACGTCGAGGCGGTAGTCCGCCCCTAGGGCTTCTTCGGGTTGTAACCACGCGCCGCGCCGTCGCCGCGCGGATCGCTCCCCCCGAGGTGCGCACCGGTCTTCGAGTCGATCACGATCGCCTGCGCGCTCGACCAGGTTCGGTCGGCAACCTCCACCTCGTGGCCGCGTTTGCGAAGCCCGGCGACGATCGATTCGTCGAGACCCGACTCGGCGTACACCTTGTTCGGCAGCCACTGGTGGTGGTAGCGGGGCGCCGCGACCGCCTCCTGCACATCCATGCCGAAGTCCATCACATTCAGGATCGTGAGGAGCGTCGTCGTGATGATGCGCGGCCCGCCGGGACTTCCCGTCACCATGAAGGGCCGGCCGTCGCGCGAAACGATCGTGGGAGTCATGCTCGAGAGCGGGCGCTTGCCCGGCGCGATCGCGTTGGCGCCCCGTTCGTCGACGAGCCCGTAGACATTCGGGCGGCCAATCGCCTTCGAAAAGTCGTCCATCTCGTTGTTGAGCACGATGCCTGTCCCCGGCACCGTAATGCCCGAACCAAAGGGCGTATTGATCGTCATGGTGAGCGCGACCGCGCCCCCCCGCCCATCGCTCGTCGAAAGGTGCGTCGTGCCCGAGTCGTTCTGCGGAAGACCCGGCCCCTCCACCTCGATCGCGCGTTCGCGCCGCCAGAAAGGCGGCACGATACGGCGGCGCAGCGTGTCGGCGTAGGGCTTCGACGTAAGGCGAGCCACTGGAACGTCCACGAAATCCGGGTCGCCGAACCAGGCGGCGCGGTCGGCGAAGGCGAGCTTCATCGCCTCGACGATGCGGTGGGCCGTACGCTCGTCGACGGGCCCGGCCTCTGCCAGATCAAAGCCCTCGAGAATGTTCAAGATCTCGACCAGCACCGCGCCGCCCGACGACGGGGGCGGAAACGACACGACCTCGAGCCCCCGGTAGCTCCCGGTTACTGGTTGGCGCAGCTTCGGTGTGTACCCGGCGAGGTCTTCGGGCGAGAGCACTCCGCCGTGGAGCTTTACAGCGGCGGCGATGCGCGCGCCGATCTCCCCGGTGTAGAAGACGTCGGACCCCTCGGTCGCCAGCCTCCGCAGGCTCTCGGCCAGGTCCCGCTGGCGCAGCACCCAGCCGGGCTCGGCCGCCGCGCCATCGGCAGGAAACTGGATGCGCGCCGTTTCGGGAAACGCAGCCGGAAGACCCATCTGGCTCAGGCGCTCGAGCATCCGCGCGTGGTAGGGACCGATGGCAAAGCCCTCGTCCGCCAGCCGGATCGCGGGCGCGAGCACGGCGGGCAGTGCAAGCGTGCCCCAGAGGTCGAGCGCCATCGCAAGGCCGCGAATGAACCCGGGGGTCGCAACGGCGAGCCCCCCGGAAAGCGAGGCCCTGGAATCGACACCCGGGCGGACGTACATGTCGCGGTCGGCGGCGCCCGGGGCCGTCTCGCGCGCGTCGAGGGCGAAGTATTCGCCGGAGTCGGTGCGCCCCACCAGGAAGACACCGCCACCGAGACCCGCCGAAAAGGGCTGGGTCACGGCCAGGGCGAACGCCGTCGCCACCGCCGCGTCCACGGCGTTCCCACCCGCTTCGAGCATGGCGAGGCCGGCATCGGCGGCATCGGCCTGCGAGGCGACCACCATGCCCTCGGTACCCGTACTGGGTTGCGACCAGGCCGGACCGGAAGAGCCCGCTCCCAGCAAGGCCCACCACAGCGCGAAATGCACCGTCAACCCGACCCGCCGGTTCATCGATAAGCAACGTACCACAGGCGGAATACGGGAATGGGACGGCAGAGATTGACATGCGGGCTCGCGCTCGCGGCAGCGGCATATGCGCTCGCCGGTTGCACAGCAACCGATACGGCGGCGCCGGTACCTGCACGTGCGGACATCCTCGATGGGCCGCACCCCACGGCCGTGCTCGAAGTCGAGGGACTGGGGACCATAAGCATCGACCTGCTCCCCGAGGTGGCACCCCAGGCGGTCGAGCGTTTCACCGCCGTGGCCAACGAGGGCTTCTACGACGGCACCACGTTCCACCGCGTCCTCCCCGGCTTCGTGATCCAGGGCGGAGATCCGCTGACGCGCAACGACGATCCTCGGGACGACGGCAAGGGCGGGCACCCCGAAGGCTACCGGGACGAGTACAACGGGCTCTCGCACCTGCGCGGCACCCTCGCCCTCGCGAACAAGGGGCGGCGTGGCACCGCCACCGGCCAGTTTTTCATCGTTCACGGCGACGCCCCACACCTGGACGGGAACTACACGATTCTGGGCCGGGTTTCCGAGGGCATCGAGGTCGTCGACGCCGTAACCCAACTCGAGATCGACACCTACGGCCGCTACGGCCCCCCGAACCGTCCCTACCCTACTAGTGCGCGCATCACTTCCCTGCGTGTCACGCAGCCTCCGCCCTCCTGAGACTTCCCGTAGCGCCCGGAAGATCTGCTAGCCCGCCCGCGGTGGGGAGGCTACGTTTCACCGCCCGTGGCCCGGTAGCTCAGTTGGTAGAGCACTTGACTGAAAATCAAGGTGTCGACAGTTCGATTCTGTCCTGGGCCACCACCTTCTGTCTTCTCCTGTCGTCTTAAGTCCCTACCACAGCTTGACTTTCAGATCTTCGCGCCTAGCTTGCACGAGTCATCGGGTGACAGCACCCGACGCACGAAGACGCCCCGTTGGGTCGCCATGCGGTCGCCATGCGGTCGCCATGCAGTCGCCATGCGGTCGCCATGCGGTCGCCATGCAGTCGCCATGCGGTCGCCATGCGGTCGCCAAGATCGACTAAGACGTACGCGCTCGTTGCCACCCGCAGTGCCGAGCGTTTGGAGGACCCCATGCGCGAGCCCGAGATTGCAGCTCTTCAACTCAATTCTGATCAAAGTTCAACGTTCCTCTGAGACGACCGAGTGCGGGGCCTTGCACTCCGGGTCCGGGGTACGTCGAAGACGTTCATGCTGAAAGCACAGATCCGCGGACGCACCCGCTGACTGCGGATTGGCCGCTGGGGGGAGATAACACTCACACAGGCGCGCCAAATTGTGCGGAAATATGTAGCCGAAATCGCGATGGGGGGCGATCCGACCGAAGAACGGCGTCGGCGGACCACGCTCGCAGACCTCGCGGCGATGTGGGAGGCGAAGGAGGCACGCCACCTCAAGCCCGCTACTCAATATGCTTACCGTCTCGCGCTTCGGGCTCACATTCTTCCGAAACTCGGGAAAGGCTCGTTAGATAGAATCTCGATCTCCGCACTTCGAAGTTTCCCGATGATCTCTTCTGCGCTGTGTCGTTTCTTGCCCATTCGACCTGCTCCTTGCTCGATCCGAAGATACAAACCGGATCGATATCAGGGGGGCAGGTCATTCGTGCTCTCGGGGACTTACGTCGCTGCTCACAGACGCCATGGCCTTATGATGCTTATCGGCGACCGTTCATCGGATCTATTGGATTTCGAACGAGTGCACCTGGAGAAGACACACGAATTCAGTCTCGCCGCTGGTTAGGACTGCGTCCGAGTGCCTGTCGGGACCGATACCATGCGGCGTTTCCTTAACAGCCTCTCAGATTTCCGACCACGCAGGTATAACCCGGCGGGGCGCAGGCCCTGTTGCTCACGTGGGCGTGAATGTTTTTCTTCGCGCCGAACGCAGCGGCGCGGGCTGAGCCGAGGATTGCTCTCTCTTCCTATGCCCAGCCACCGTGTGATACGTTCCGGACCGTCCGGTGGTGGTGGTCGTCATAGGCCAGCAGCGCGGCCTATCGTTTGGATACTCGATCTGTTTAGAGGCCACTCCTCCGAACGTGTACTCCAGCGCTTCAAATAACCTTCGCCACTCGACCGGCTATCAATGCAGACCTGATCGCAGGAATCACGCTAGACTGTGTCATCATGCACCGTCGATACATTCGAGTCGCGAAGTTTGCGTGCGTGATACTTGTCGTTATCGGCTGCACCAGTGAACCGGACGTTCCCGCGCGTCACGTCGTTCTCGTGAGTCTCGACGCGCTCGGTGCCAAACACGTGGGTGCCTATGGACACGGCGTGGACACGACCCCTCAGCTCGATGCGATCGCAGCGGAGGGAGCGGTCTTCGAGAGCGTCTACACGCAACAGCTCTGGACCCTCACTTCCCATCTCACGATGATGACAGGCCTTGCGCCGCGTGCGCATGGTGCTGGGCAACAGCAGCCGGCCCGCCCCGGTGTCCTGACCCTGGCTCAGCACCTTCGCTCGCACGGTTTCGCAACGGGAGCGTTCGTTGGTTCTGGCGGCTACATGGCCGGGCGCTTCGGCCTGGGCCGCGGCTTCGAGACCTACGTCACCCGCAATTCAAGCAGGTCCCTCGACAATACTCAAGCCTTCGCCTGGCTGAGGGCCCAGGCTCAGCGCTCTCGCCAAGACCCAGACCACCGGTTTTTCCTCTTTCTCCACTATTACGACGTGCACTCGGATGCGAATACGCTCGTGCCCTACGACTCCCCGGACCCCGAGCGATTCATGCCTGAGGGAATCCGCTGGCGCCATCCGGGAGGGACCTTGGTACTGGCCGGTCTGCGCGGCCGCACTACAGAAGAGGACTTGCAGGCTCTCGAGGCGCTCTACGACGCCAGTGTTTTCTTCGTCGATGACCGAGGGATTGGTGAGATCGCGCGCGTGTTAGAGGAGGAGGGCCTTGCGGGCGAGACGCTCCTGCTGGTGACATCCGACCACGGAGATGAACTCTTCGAGCATGGCAGCTTTTCGCACATGCAGCCCTACGATGAGGGCGCGCACGTTCCGTTGGTAGTGCGCGGACCAGGGGTTCCCGCCGGGCTCCGGATCCCCGCGCTAGCGGGGCTCGTGGATCTCATGCCTACGATCATGTCACTCGTTGGCTTTTCACCGCCCATGAACATTCAGGGACGAGATCTCTCTCCGCTGCTAAGAGGCGGTCCTCCGGTGCGAGAGGCTGTCTTCGTCGATGGCATGATGACCAACCTCGCAAACTACCGAAGCGCAGCAATCGTCCAGGATGGGGACGAACGACTCGCTTGGCTGGGGAGAATCGATGTGTCCCAGGGTGAGTCGTCCGTGGAGTTCGAACACCAGCCGCCAGCGGAGCTCTACGATCTCATTGCTGATCCTGAGCAGAAGCGCGATCTGGCCGCGGAACGCAGTGATCGCGCCGATGAACTCGAACGCCGGATTCTCGATTGGTACCGAGATAGCGAAGGATTTGCCGCCGGACTCGGCACCACTGAGAAGCAGCCGATGTTATCGGACTCCGAGCGCGAGGCCCTGCGGGCCCTCGGGTACGGAAACTAGGCGCATTTTAGAGCCGGTCGTCGCTGTGAAATTGCGAATCAAGCCGGACGATATTCATTGGCCTAGCTTCTCCCGCAGCACTTCGTATGGCGTCTTGCCACTGTGCGCTCCGTACGGTCGATCGTAATTGTAGAAGCCTTCCCAGGCAGCCAGCTTCTTCTCGAGATCGACATCGTCACGATAGGTGAGCAGTTGATAAAACTCTTCCTTGTCGGTTCGATGCGATCTCTCGACCTTGCTGTTGAGTTGAGGAGTCCGTGGTCTGATGTAGACCTGCTCCATGCCCAGGTCTGCAACATGCCAATGGAAGAGCGCCTGGAACTCATGGCCGCGGTCGGTTTGGATCGTGCAGATCCGAAACGGAAACTTTCCGACCACGTAGTTGATGAAGTCGATCGCGTTAGCCTGAGTGTGGCGGTGATACACCTTGAGCGCACAGATGTAGGATTTTCTCAACGACCTCTTCGGGGGTCTCGTTGGGGTGATTGTGATGGCAGCTGAACCTCCGGCTCTTCAGCCCTTCATCGCCGGATTCACGGTACCGATCCCGCCAGAGGTAAAAGGTGGATCTCGCGATTCCAAAGCGCCGACACGTTGTCTTAATGCTGCCATTCTTCTCGGCGCGCTCAATAACCCTCTTCTTTCGTCTGATTTCTCTCTGATCCTCAGTCACTTCGACCCTCCGGTTCACCCCGTCTCGTCACGATCCAGGATGTCCGGCTGGATCTGTAATTTCACAGGCCCGTCACGGACGTGCCCACTGGACGCAAATGCCAATCTGCGGGCGCGTCGCCACGGATTCCCAATGGTCTGAACACCCACTCGAGAGGGCTGCGCGGCGCATCCCGCTTTCCCTTGGAACAACGCGGGTGGCCCGTGAAAGACACCCCCGCAACTGGTGCGGAGAAGGCGGTGCCGACGAGCCCTCGGACCGCGCGGGGCGCTCACTTCATTTGCTGCCGGGTGGGCATCCCGTTATTCTCCCGCTTCTCAAAGCGCAGCCCCTCAATGCGCTCGACCAAATTGGGAGACCACCTCGTGAGCTTCGAACAAGAGCTGTCCGACAAACTCGGCATCAGCGGTGTGACCTATCGCCACCAACTCACCAAAGACCAGCTGTTCCAGGCCGCGATCGCAAACGATCGCGGCCGAACGCGTGCCGGAGGCCCCGACGACGACCGAAAGGCATTCGCGACCAAGCTCGGTATCGAAGGCCCGCTCGTCTACTATACCGATCCCTCCTGCACCGGTCGGCCGGTGAACGACACCTTCGCCGTGGCCTGGCCCGAGATCAATGACCGCGTATGGTGGAAGGACAGCCTCCAGGCGTACGATCCGGACGCCTACGAAGGACTTTTCCGGCGAGTGATCGAACACGTGAACGCGCGTCGTCCGACGCTCTACGTCCAAGAGGTGTACGCCGGCACCGACCCGTCCTATTCCGTTCCCTATCGCTTCGTTGGTGAGTACGCGACTCATGCGATGTTTGCCCACAACATGTTTCCAAAGCAGGTGGCAGGAGTAACGGACGAGGCCGAAAAGCGTTGGACCATGCTGAACGTTCCCAGCTTCCGGTGCGAGCCCGAGCGCGACGGGAGCCTCTCCGATCGTGCCGTAATCATCGACTTTCGAAATCGTGTGTGCCTGGTCGTCGGAAGGGCCGACTACTGCGGGGTGACCAAGAAAACAATCTTCACGGTAATGAACTACCTGTTGCCAGAGCAGGGCCTCCTTCCGATGCACTGCGCGGCAAACTCGGGTGCTTCTGACGACTCGGCAATCCTCTTCGGACTCTCCGGAACCGGGAAAACCACGCTGTCCGCCGATCCGAACCGCAAGTTGATCGGAGACGACGAAACCGGTTGGACAGACACCGGCATCTCGAACTTCGAGGATGGGTGCTACGCGAAGCTGATCGACCTCGACAAGGAAGCCGAACCCGTCATCGCCGCGGCACTCTCGATGAAGGGAACGATCATCGAGAACGTCCCGCCGCTACCGGGAAAAGCACTCGAGGACACGGATCCACAGGAACTCGACCTGACAGACCGAACGATCACGGAAAACACGCGCTTCTCCTACCCCCTCTCTTGCAATCCAAACGTCGCCGATGGTGCACGCGGCGATCATCCGCAGACAATCGTGCTCCTCACCGCTGATGCCTTCGGTGTCCTCCCGCCGGTCTCGATTCTCGAGGGGCGCGATGTGATGTACCACTTCGTCCAGGGCTTTACGGCGAAGCTTGCAGGCACGGAGGTCGGAGTCACAGAGCCCAAGGCAACGTTCAGTGCGTGTTTCGGGGGACCATTCATGTCCCACCGGCCATCGGTGTACGCCAAACTCCTCCACCAACAAATGGAGAAACACCGAGCCCGTTGCGTGCTCCTCAACACGGGGTGGAGCGGCGGGCCGGCAGGTTGCGTACCCCGGATCTCCATCCGCAACACCCGCGCCATGCTGGACGCCTCGCTGCGGGGCGATCTTCACAGCAGCGGCATCGAATGCGTCGAGCACCCGGTCTTTCACCTCAAGGTTCCGAAGCATTGCCCCGACGTCGACGCGACTATTCTCGATGCACGGGCTGCCTGGACCGACAAGGCCGACTACGACGCCAAGGCGGAGGAACTCCGGAATATGTTTCGAGAGAACTTCGCAAAGAATGATTTCGAGCGGTTCGGCGTCGAACCCGTACTCTAGGTCCCGAGGCCTCTCCAGCTAGGCTCGGTCGAGAAGACCGACGACCTCATTCGAAACTCTTCCGGATTTCCAGATGCGGGACGAGACTTCCACGCCTCGGTCCGTCACCAATGCACCGACGAGACGGAAGTGCCATTCCACGCGCACGTCGTCACGGATTCGTGCTGGGCTGCAGCTCAGATCGAGGGTGCCGTGCAGCTGGCCTTCCGCTGGTTTTCATGCCGGTTTCCCTCTTACTCCCAGCGCAGTTCTCGGTTCAATCGCCTCGGGTACCGGAGGCCGATAGCCAAGCGCACTGCGCGGTCTGACCGTGTTGCACTCATATCTCCAGCGCACGATCAGGACCTCCATATCTACTGACCGTGCATCGCGGCAGAAGCGGACGGAACTCAGTCGCTTGCCCGTGGCTTCAGCCTCACGAACCGGAGACCGAGTTGCGCCACTTCCCGATAATCCGCTTCGCTACCGTCCACCTCGAAGCCACAGAAGCGCATCAGCGTCCTGGCGGCGCGAGGGTTGCGGCGAGCGTAGCCGGCCATGATGTCGCCGGCTGTCTCCTCGTCGAGAAACTCCGCCCGAACGCCGAACCGCCGCGTGCCGACCTGCACGGTGGCGTTGGGACTCATCTCCAGATTTCGAAACCAATGGGACTTGCTCCCGAAGCCGGCCGCAACCGTGATGCTGCCGGACTCGGGATCCCGGTGCACCACTTCGAGCAGCGTCTTGCGAGGCAGGCCCGTCTTGGCCCCCCGATGTCCCAGGAGCAGGAAACGCTCTCCCAGCAACCACCCGAGATGCCACCGATAGAGCGGGATCGGCGCCCGCAACGCCAGGCGGAGCAGACCGCTGGGGCGGGGGCGTTCGGTGAGCTTGCGGGCCATGGCTCGTTCGCCTGCCGGGGGAGGCCCGTCCGAGAGGCGCATGAACGCACGGGGAATCGAGCTTCCTGCTGCATTACACCTCGATCGCTCCCCTCACGGAACGAAGCCAACGGAGACCAAACGCCAGCAGGACCCCGACGAGTGTGACGCGAACCCAAGGCACCGCTCCCGGAACCGCAGAAACACCGGAGTCGAATGCGTAGACCTCCAGCCGGACCTGGGGGATGGCCATACTCCCGGTCTGCGCCCCGACGCGGCTCCAGGCCACGTAGACTTTGTCGCCGGAACGCACCATCGTCGGATGCACGCCGCCAAAACCGTCCCCCTCCCCGACCCGAAAGTCATCGATGTCCTGCAGGTTTGGGCCCAAAGCCCGAATGTACGGGAAGTAGGGGTCGGTATCGGCAAGGGTGTCGTCATGCTTGGTATAGGCGACGAATAGAAACGGTGCTTCCCAGAGGTTCCCGGTCGGAAACTTGTGAACGCTTCCCGCGTCCGAATAGGTGGTTGCGGTCCCCGGCGTGTAATCGTCCCCCAGCTGCGTCACCACAAGCCTCCCCAGGCCAGGACCCAACCGATACGAAAGAATCAGGAGATCATCGCCGGCAGCGGCCGAGGGCGGGTCGACCACGTGTCGCCCGGCGTCTGCCTGGCGGTGGCGCGCCGCCTCGGAGCGGATGCAGGCCACGGCGGCCTTGCGGTTCGCGGCTGGACGCGTCTCGCGCAGGAGCCGATTCAACGCCTTCCAGCTCAGGAAGGTCAGGTAGTGTCCAAAGAAGAAATGGCGCGTCCAGTCGGCGATCACGCTGTCTCCGGGCAGGAGGAGTGGCTCGCCAGCCTACCCGCCGGGGCCTCTGGGCTTCGCGGCCCTCGGGCGGCTTTCCCGCGTGTACCGGAACGGCTTGCTAGGCTCCCGGCAAGCCGGATTCCAGGCCACCGCTCCGGGTAGCGGCGGGTGAGAACCGAGAAAGGATGGCACATCATCATGGGGTTCATCGCTTTTCTGATCATCGGCGCAATCGCAGGATGGCTGGCAGGCACGCTGATGCGCGGCGACGGTTTTGGCCTGCTCGGAAACGTCGGCGTCGGCATCGTCGGGGCCTTTGTTGGGGGTTTCCTGTTTGGACTGGTGGGCCTCGATGCGGTTGGCTTCATCGGCTCGATCATCTCGGCCACGGTCGGCGCTGTATTCCTGCTCTGGGTCGTCGACAAGATCCGGAGCGGCTGAGGCACCCTCCCCCGGGTCCGGGTCAACAAAGAATCTGCTGGGTCGACGCTGCAAAAACGCAGCTCGAATTTCCAGTGGGCTCAGTCACGCTCGCTCTTCTCATCGATCGGCGTGGGATCCATCCCCCGGGCCGATCATCTCCATGCACCGTTGATGGGGGTGGTTGGCCTTGACGACGGACCGGATGCTTCCACCCAGGATCGCAACGATGGCCATCCAGGCGAACCGGGGAAGAGTTCTCGAGACGCCGGTGAAGGTTTCCGTCGATCTGAGTCTACGAGCAGGCCCCTGAGAGGACGGCCTTTTGACCCACGGCACAGCAAGGGCCGGAGCCGAGTTCCCGACGATCGCAGCCCCTCGAACGCGCCTACCGACAGGCCGCGCCGCGCTAGCCTCCCGGCATGTCGGAATCCCCCCTCCCGCTTCCTCCCACCGCACGCCGCTTCGTCGAGGCCAACGGCCTTCGCTTCGGGGTAACGACGTGCGAGCGCGAGGAGCGTGGCGGCCAACTGGCCCTGCTGCTCCACGGCTTTCCGGAGTGCTGGCGCTCTTGGTCGCACCAGATCCCGGTCCTCGCGGAACTCGGCTACCGGGTCTGGGCCCCGGACCTGCGAGGCTACGGCGAGAGCGACTGCCCTCAGCAGGTCGCCGACTACGCGATGGAAACCCTGGTCGAGGACGTCGCCGGCCTGATCGACGCGTCCGGGGCCGACTCGGTCACTCTCATCGGACACGACTGGGGGGCCATCATCGCCTGGACATTCGCCATGCAAAAGTTCCGACCGCTCGAACGGCTCGTCATCATGAACGTGCCCCACCCGGGCGCGGCGACCGAAAAGTTCAGCTGGCGCCAGCTCCTGCGCTCCTGGTACATGATCTTCTTCCAGCTGCCCCGCCTGCCCGAAGCGCTGATCCGCGCCCGCGGCGCCCGCGCCTTCGCGGAGGGCATGCGGAACGGAATGCGAAACCCCGGGAATGTCGACGCTGAAACCGTGGAACTCGTCGCCGCCAACGTGGGAAACCCGGAACGCCTGACGGGCATGCTCCACTACTACCGGGCCCTGATTCGTGGAGGGGGCGCCCGGCGCCAGTCCCGCCGGGGCTACCCGCAGATCGAGACACCGACGCTCATGCTCTGGGGTGTGAACGACCTGGCCCTCACGGTGGAGACCACCTTTGCGACCCACCGCTACGTGCGCGACCTGACCCTGCGCTACCTCCCCGAGGCGAGCCACTTCGTGCAGCAGGACGCCCCCGTCCTGGTGAACCGTCTGCTCTGCGCCTACTTGCGCGGAGAGCCGGTGCCCGAGAAGGGCGCGGCCGAGGGTGTGCGGGTGGCGACCCGGGTCTGATCGGTGCGATCTCGTTCCCGAAGCCCGAGCGCCAGCCGGACTCAGACTCGATCGGGAACCTCGCTCGGAGTCGAGCGGGAAGTCCAGCGCACGATCTTCAGATCCAGCACGAAGATGGCGTACAAGCACGATCGGAAGCTCGAACGACATCGCGCTCACCTTCAAAAAACTCTTCGGCCAGTTTCGAAACCGACGCGTTCCAGCGATTCCTCGGAAAGAGACGCCAGGGGAACCACCCGCGTCACAACCTCGGGGACCGGCTGCTCGCCGAGCCGTGCGAAGCGAAAGGCCATGAGACCGCGTCGGTGACCCATGGTCACGATCCAGTTCGGGAGACCCGGATCCTCCTCGGAGACGACGATCGTCACCGAGCCATCCTCCCCACGAGTAGCGGAAAAGTTGTTGACCGAAACCGGAGCGACGCGCCAGTCGAAACTCTCCATCCAGATGTTCATCGGGAGAAAGCCCCAGTAGGGAACGTCCGGGGGCACGAACCGCAGCACCAGCGCTTCGTCGGCCGCTAGCTGCCAGGCACCTTCCAGGTAGGTCATCTCGGCGGGTGTCAGCAGGTCTCCCTCATCCGGCAGCAGCCCCAATCGATTCGGACCCAAGCGTTCCAACACACCCGGATACCAGCCACCCCAGATCTTGACCGTCTCGACGAGAAAGGCACCCGTACCGATCAGACCTCGGGCGAGGTCGGCCTGGGCCAAGGGCCGCGCCGGCGGCTTTTCGTCGATCAACTCGATTTCGAGAGGCAGGGGATCGCTCTGTTGCGGGGACGAGAAGTAGCGTCGAACCAGAACGTTTTCCACGTCATCTTCGAGTTGGATCCAGTTGCCCGGATGCGCTTTGGCGCTGAGCGTGACTTCGAAGTTGCCACCGTCATCGAGAATCAGGTCGCTCTCATCCAGATAACCGACCAGACGGCGCTTGGCGTTTTCGTCGTCGAAGCTGAGGCCGCCTCCGTAGACACCGAACTCGATCAGCGCGGTCGTCACCCGGCCATCGGACCAACGTCCGCGAATCCGGTAGCTGCGGCTCCCTTCGATCGCCGCAGCGTGATAGAGCTGGTCCGGGTTGTCGCCTGCGAACTTCCGGTGCGCAGACTGGACCCGGTAGAAATCGGGAACCTCGGGCTGGCCGTATTCCAGAAAGCGGTCGAAGCCAAGGCCGACGGTCCGTGCGAGCAAGCGGTAGCCCTCGCGCCGCTCGAGATCGTCTTGCGAGAATTCTTCGACCAGCAGGGCGGCCTCGGACATCGAGTCCCCGAGGTAATCCCAGCTCGCTGCCGGACTTCGCGCGGCGGCAACCATCTCCATTCGCGACGGGCCGTCATCACAGCTGACGAACAGAAGACCCATCAGGCAGAGCCAGCGCGCGAGCGAGAATCGGACCACACTCCGCGCCAGTTCGGTCGACACGTTCAGGCTCCTATCAGGCGGAAGCTGTAGCACCCGGGTCTACCGCGAGAGCGAGTTTGCCTTTGACGCCTCCAGCTACCAGCCGTTCGAGGGCGTCGGGTAGAGCTTCGAAGGGAACCAACTCGTCGATTCGCGGTCGCAGCTTGCCCTCTTTCCACCAGCCGAGAAGGCGTTCCTGCGCGGCTTCCTTGAAGGCGCGGTCGTAGTGGCTCGGAATCACCCCGACAACGGAGTAGTTGTTGTAGACGAGATGGGCCGTGTCGACCCGGCCCCAATCACCGCTGGCGAAGCCGATCGCCAGGATCCGCCCCTCGTGGGCGATGCACCGCGTGGCGCTCGCGAAGGCATCCCCGCCAACGGGGTCGTAGATCGCGTCGGCACCGCGGCCCCCGGTCGCTGCCCGGACGCCTTCGGCGATATCTTCGGAGCGGTAGTCGACCACGTGATCCGCCCCGAGGGAGCGGCAGAATTCTGCCTTCTCGGGACCCCCGGCCGTGGCAATTACGCGCGCACCGAGTGCCTTGCCCACCTGCAGTGCCGCCTGGCCCGTACCGCCGGCGCCGCCGATCACCAGGAGCGTCTCACCCGCCTCGAGCTTGCCCCGCGTCACCAACGCGATGTAGGCCGTGTGGAAGGGGATCAGGAAGCCGGCACCTTCCGCGTCGCTCATGCCATCGGGCACCGGAAGACAAAATTCGTCGAGCCCGAGACATTGCTCGGCGAAGCTGCCGTTGCCGGTGAAGAAGCTCGTCACGGCCATCACGCGGTCGCCGACCCGTCGGTTTTCGACGCCCTCTGCCCATCCGAGGACGCGTCCGACAACCTCCTGTCCCTGGGTAAACGGAAGCGTCGATGGAGTGAGGGCGTAGCTGCCCCGACACATGAAGGCATCGGGAAGGCCGATGCCGGCAGCGATCACCTCGAGGTGAACCGTGCCGGGCGTAGGCTGCGGCGGATCGGCCGCTTCGTTCAGGCTGAGGGCGTCTCTGGGACGCCCGGGTTTCACCGTCTGCCAGGCTCGCATCGCAAAGTTCCTCCGTTGTCGCAGCGCTACTTCCCGAATACCGCGTGCCCACCCGCGGGCATCGCTGGCGCCTTCGCATCGAGGATGCCCTGCATGCGCCCCTCGACCGCCGCGTACACGTTCTCGTGGGTGTGGATGTAGCAGGTCCCGTCGAGGATGGCGTCGTGAACCCGACCGGCCACCTGCTCGGGCGGCATGCTGGCCAGAACCAGCGCCTTGAACATGTCCCGCGTCGCCAACGCCTCCTCGGACGACGTGTCGGCGCCCGTATCGGAAAGCTCGTCCGGCCGGTTTCGCTCCGATTCCCAGATGCGCGTGTTGACGTGCCCCGGGCAGAGAACGGAAACCCCGACCGAACTCCCCAGGGCCGCCAGCTCGTGATGGAGCGTCTCGGAGAGTGCAACCACCCCGTGCTTCGTGACGTTGTAGGGGCCGATTCCGGGAACCGAGACCAGCCCCGCCATGGATGCGGTATTCACGATGTGCCCTTCGTCCTGGGCAATCAAGTATTTCGTGAAAACCCGCACGCCGTGAATCACCCCCCACAGATTGGGACGCATGCAGAACTCCCAGTCTTCGGTGGTCAGCTCCCACATGGGGCCACCAGCTCCCACTCCGGCGTTGTTGCAGACGACGTGCACCGCGCCGAAGCGCTCCAGGCTCTTTTCTGCCAGAGCATCCATCGCGGCGGGGTTCGAGACGTCGAGAGACTGTGCCAGCACCTCGACGCCATCGGCCTCGAAGGCCCGTGCGGCTTCGGCCAGCGGTCCGGCCTCGACGTCGACCAAAACGAGCTTCATACCCTCGGTCGCAAAGCGGGTGGCCAGGGCGTGGCCGATCCCACTGGCACCGCCCGTCACGACGGCCACCTTTCCGGTGAGATTCTGCATGGGAAGCTCCTATTCGAACGCAACCGGGAGAGCTGCGCTCAGCGAACCTCGCAGTCCGCGAGTTCGGGGTTCCGGGTCATCGCCCAGTAGTCGCATATGGTCCACGGCGCGTTGGTGCTCACGCGGCCAGCGCCGTCGTCGCAGTAGCTGCGCAGGCGCGGATGCCGCCAGACCCTCTTTTCGAGTTCGGCGTCGAGGCGCACAGTGTCCGCATCGTGCCGACTTGCTCGAGCCGAGCTGCTGCGCAGACACCGCCGTCGCGATACGCCTCGAGCGCCAGCGCGCGGGGCAGGTTGGCGCTCTCCAGGTGCTCGGCCAGGGTCCGATCGTCGGTGGGAAACTTCATCGCGAACATCCTACCCCCCCCGGCCGGATCCGTGTCCCCAGGCGAATCTCGGGCTCGCCTTCCGGACGGACCCGCTCGGCCACTGCGAGCCCCGCCCAAGGGCCGCAGAGGAAACGTTGCCCACTTCTGGGAATTCGTGTTTCCTGCATGCCGTGACGGAACACCACCGCTTCAGCCCCTCGGCCCCACCCCGGACTCCCACGCGATCCCCGAAATGAGCACCGTATCTCGGCGCGTGATCGGTCCGCTCGGCGGATTCGCGATCGTTTCCGGCTCGATGCTCGGCATCGGGATCTTCCTGTCGCCGCCCATCGTGGCGAAGTACGTGGCAGAGCCCCTGCCCTTTCTGCTCGTCTGGGTGGCGGGAGGACTGACGGCCCTGGCGGGCGCCGTAGCCTGCGGCGAGCTCGGCGCGATGTTTCCCCGCGCGGGAGGCGACTACGTTTTTCAGTACGAGACCTACGGCCAGTCGATCGCCTTCGCCAGCGGGTGGGCACTATTCGCCGCCATCTTCTGCGGCTCGATCGCAACGATGTCGGTGGGCCTGTGCACGTACCAGCTCCCTGCACTGCTGGGTGTCGACCTGGCGGCGCACGGCGTGACGCTGCCCGGCGGCCTGCAGCTCGACGGAACCCGGCTGGCGGCTGTCGGGCTCGTGGTGATGCTCACACTGCTCAATGTCCGCGGCGCGCGGCCGTCCGCGGGCACCCAGACAGCACTGACACTGGTCCCCATTGGTGCACTCGTCGTGTTCTCCGTCTGGGCGCTCGCCCGCGCAGGAGCACCGCCGGAACCCAGCTCCACAGCGGCGCCGGCCCTCACGCTGGGCGGTCTGGTCCTCGCCTACAACGCGGTCTACTTCGCCTATTCGGGTTGGATCAACGTGATCTACGTGGGCGGCGAGGTGCGCGAGCCCCAGCGAAACATCCCGCGCTCCTTGGTGCTCGGAAGCCTGAGCGTCAGCGCGCTCTACCTGCTGCTCTGCGTCAGCTTCCTCCACGTGCTGGGGTCCGCCGGTGTGGCGGACGCGGGAGAGGTCGGCTCGGCGACCGCCGGCGTTCTGGGCGGCGATACGCTGCGCCTCGGACTCACGGTGCTGATTGCGAGCGCGCTCGTCGCGAGCATCAACGGCACCGTCCTAGCCGGCGCGCGCGTAGCCCAGGCGATGGCCGAGCGCGGCGCGCTCTGGTCGAAACTCGCAGCGATCGACCCAAAACGCAGCACCCCGCTGCGTGCACTCTGGCTCCAGGCGGGGCTCTCGGTGGCCCTCGTCGCCAGCGGCAGCTTCGAAAACCTGCTCCACCTGGTGAGCCTCACGATGGTACTCACCGGAAGCCTCACGGTGAGCTGCGTCTTCGTGCTGCGCCACACGCGCCCGCAGGCCGAGCGCCCCTACCGTGCCAGCGGTTATCCCTGGCTGCCGGGACTCTACGTGCTGTCGTCCCTGGTCGTAATCGGCGTAATGCTCCAGCGCGCGCTCACCGGGCAGCCCGGAGCACTGCTGCCGCTCCTCGGCCTCGCGGTCTTCGCCTCTGCCTTTCTGGGACACCGCGCGGCCTCCCGGGCAACCAAACACCGCCGATCCCCCTGAAGCTGAAGAACGAGCCCGCCTCGCAGGAGTTGAAATAAGAGGGACGGCGATCCCGCGGAGCCGAGGAGTACTCAGCGCGAGATCGCCGTCCCATCGTAGAGGGGCCACACAAGGCGGCCCAGACGACCCATTCGGAGGGGTTCACGGCTTGAGACACCACACCCACCGAGAGGGTTCGATCCCCCCGGGGTGCGAACCATTCACCGTGCCAGGGCCTCCAACGCCGTGTAGACTCCCGCATCCTCCACGCTGATTGACTCGCCCCCCCCCGAAACCGACAGACATGAACCGACACACCGAAGGGTGATGACCCATGGCACGAAAAAGCAGAACTGCGGTTCTCAAGCGGCAACGCGAGGCCAAGAAGGCCGAGAAAGCGGCGATGAAGCGCGAGAAGCGATTGCTCCGCGCGGAAGACGACTCCGGTGGACAGGTAGCCACTAACGACGATCTCACCGGTTACGGATTCGACGAAGCGGAAGAGGCTCCGGAGAAACCCGAGGCGCCACCAAGCCATGGCAGATGAACCGCGAATCGCTGTCTTCGTCGATTACGAAAATCTCGCCATTGGTGCGCGAAGCCTTCGAAAGGGGGGCTTTCGCATCGACCTGGTGCTGCGGCGACTGCTCGAGAAGGGCCGCATCGTCTTCAAGCGCGCCTACTGCGACTGGGGACGCTACCGAAGCGCGGTGCGCGAGTTCCACACCCAGGGTGTCGAACTCGTGGACATCCCCCAGTCCAAGGTCAGCGGCAAGAACAGTGCCGACATCCACATGGTCGTGGACGCCCTGGATCTCTGTTATCAGAAGCAGCACGTCGACACCTTTGCGCTGATCTCGGGCGACAGCGATTTCTCGCCGCTCGTGGGCAAGCTCAAGGAAAACGACAAGCGCGTGATCGGCTGCGGGATCAAGAGCTCGACTTCCGACCTGCTCATCGGAAGCTGTGACGAGTTCGTGTACTACGACGACCTGTTGCGGAACGTGGCCGCGACCGAGAAGAAGAAGACCGGCAGGCCGAGCACCGGTTCCGCACCCCGGACAAGCAAGAACGGCCGGCTCGACGACGCCGGAGAGAAGGTGCTGCAAATCGTGCGATCGCTCGAGCGCGATTACGACACGGTCTGGGGTTCCATGGTGAAACAGGCGACCCGGCGCGTCTTCCCCGGTTTCAACGAGGAGTACTACGGGCAGGCGAGTTTCGCTCAGCTCCTCGAAAAGCTGCGCGAGGGCGGCCACATCGAGCTCGAATTCGACGAGAAGCGCGGCAATTACGTGGTGCGGAGCCCGCGCAAGAGCTGACTACCCGAGCGTCGCGCGGAACAGCGCGATCGGGATGTCGAAGCCCGGCGTTTCCCCGGTCCGCAGGCGGAACGCCTCGCGCGCCGACCCGGTCGCGCCGTCGAAGAGACCGATGAGCTGCCCGCGCACCGGCGCAGGTGTCCGCATGCGCTCGACCCACTCGTAAAAATCGAGCGGTACGGGAAAGGTACCCAGGTGTTCGGGGGCAAAGCCGAAAGCCCGGAGCATCGCGCACCATTGGGACACGCTGTGGTTGCGCACATGCGACGGATCGCGCAGCAACTCGATGGCGTTGAGAAAGGTGTCGAGGGCCGGATCCTCTGGCGACACGCTGTCGACCAGCATCAGACGCCCCCCGGGCCCGAGCACCCGAGCGGCCTCGCGCAACGCGGCGGCCGGATCCGCAAAGTGGTGCGCGCAGACGCGGCAGGTCACCACGTCGAAACTCGCGTCGTCGCAAGGCAGCGCCATCGCGTCGCCCTCCGCGAATCGGACGTTCTCGACCCCCGCCGCGGCGGCCACGGCCCGCGCCTGCTCGAGCATCGCGGACGTGAGATCGATCGCCACCACCTCCGCCACCCTCGGGGCGAACGCCACGGCCGTGTGGCCCGTGCCCGTGCCAATATCGAGCACGCGCTCATCACCGCACAGGCGCGCGGCATCCATCATCAGGGGCAGATCGGGGCTTCGCTCGTGGAACGTACTTGCGGCGTAGCGCTCGGCGGCGGCGCCGAATTGCCGCTGAATGGCATCGCCCTGCTCCACGGGCCCTCCTCGTTGCCGGGCACTCCCGACGATCCAATACACTTGATTAATGATAATAGAATATTTATTCTACTTAAATAAATGCCGCGGGCCAACGCATCCCTCGCAGCCATCGAAAGCCTCCAACGGCTCGCCGAACTCTTCGCCGAGCGCCGGCGCCAACTCGCCCGAGAGGCGGGCCTCACCGAGGCCCAGTGGCGCATGCTCGAAGAGGTGGCGGCGAAGGACTTCCTGCCCTCTCTATTCGCCCGGCGCCGTGCCTGCACGCCGGCAGCCGTTTCGCACACACTCCGCCAGCTGCTCGAAGCGGACCTGGTACAGACCCGAATCGGAGCCGACGACGGGCGACAGCGTATCTACGGGCTCACGTCCCGCGGCCGCCGGACACTCGCGCGGTTGCATGCTCGCCGCGCTCGCGCCATCGAGTCGATCTGGAAGCCACTGGGCACCCGGGACCTGGCCGCATTCACGCGCTTCTCGAACGCGCTCGCCGAGCGCCTCGAGGCATACAGCCAGGAATGACCGGGGCCACCGCGTCAGCCCTTCGGTGCCAGCCCAGCCCGGCGACGCAGCCACAACCACACGACCGCCAAAGCCAGCACGACCGCCGCCGTCCAGACCAACTGCGCGGCCGGATCGACAGACGCGAGACCCGGAGCCTTCGACCGCCCGTCGCCATCCACGTCGATCCAGATCGGGTTCGAGAGCGCCTGGGGAAGAAACCCCGGCGCCACGACCGATGCGTAGACTCCGCCCCGCTCCGCGATCCAGCGCTCGCGGTCCACGTCGAGCGCAACGCCGGCCTCTAGCGTCAGGAAGCCGTCGCTCGCGAGCTTCAGCCTGACTTGGCGCTCGAAGCGCAACACATCGCCCGGGGGCGGGAGATCCCGGAAAGAGCGCACCACCTCTCCGTTCAAGAGCAGCCGCACTTCGTCGACCGGGATCCACGGTGCCGCCAAGACCTCGATCTCCACGTTCACCTCGCCGCCCGGTGCGGCCACGGTGTCTCCGGCAACCGCGCCGTTCGCGCGGAAGCGGGCGAGGAGCGGTCCGGTGGTTGCGAAGAGCTGGCCGGCCCGGATGGCCGCATCGAACGATTCCGGGTCGGCCGCTTCTCCCGCAGCGACGAAGTTGCGCGGATAGCCCGCGGTCTCGCCAGGACCGTGGGTGTCGGAGTTTCCGGTCGCGGTTCGCCGGAAGCCCTGGCGCGCAAGCGCATACCACGCCTTCCGCAGTGCGAGGTAGAGCGGCCAGTCCGAGCCGTTCATGACCTCGATCGCATCGAAGTCGATCGCCCGTGTCTCTGCGTCGGCACCGCGCCGGAGCAGCAGCCGGTTCGGCTCTTCGGTCAGCGGTCGGCCCGGATCGAAACCCTCGCCCGCCGTCCCCAGGTGGGTCCAGTAGGCGCCGTCGTCGACTCCGGGTTCACCCGTCAAGGCGTGATTCATCTGCACCACCCGGGCACCGTAATCGGTGCGAAGCAGGCTGTAGAGATCGGCCACGGTCAGGTCCTGGCTCGGCGGCGCACCGCGGCGATGCGCCGCCTTCTCATGGGCGATTGGCCAGGCGTTGTGGTGCCCGATCGTGTACGGCGCCGCATCACTCGGCGCGCTGCTCGTCACCTCCACGCCCTGCACCACGCGAATCCGGTCGCGCACACCGAGTGCATCGAAGGCCGCCTCATAGTCTCCGATCACGTCGTGGTCGGAGGCCACCATCACTTCGACGTTCTCCGCGACGAAGCTCGCGAGGCGCGCCTCGTTCGACATGCCCGAGTCGTCGCTGGCCTCGGCGTGCACGTGAAAATCCGCGCTCACCACCCCGTCGAGCGCGATCCGGCGCTCGATGTCGAAGGCGGGGACCCGGACCTCGGCGCCTGGCTCGGGCACGTCGATCTCGACCCGGGCGATATCGTATTCCAGGCCGCGCGTCGCGGTGAGCCGGTAACGCCCGGGTGCGACCGCAGCGCGAACCGGTGTCCCGTCGACGAAGTGCAGTTCGCGGGTCTCGGTGCCGCTCCCGACCGGCTCCCCGTCGAGCGTGAAGTCGAGCAACTCCGCACCGAACACCGGATCGGGCGTCCCGTCGATCCCCTGGATCACGACGCGCCCGGGCGCCAGATCCCGGAATGCGGGATCGAAGACCAGGACACCGAGGGGGTCGAAGCGCTGCACCGGGACCTCCCGGAAACTCCCCGTTGCGACCTTCACCGGGACGCGCCGCGGCGCCCGCCCCGCCGTCCGCACCACGAGCACGTAGTCGCCAGGGGGCAACACCGCGCGATATCGGCCGGCGTCCTCGCCCGCGGTGCGGGAGGTCACTTGGGTAATCGGGCTCCCATCGGCGGTCTCGACCGCCACGACGGCGCGCACGTCCGCCGGCTCGACCCGTCCCGCGACGCCACTCGAGCCGTCGGCGAAGCCCAGCATCGGGAATGCGAGATCCGTCACCGACGAGACGTCCGGCCCTGGAGTCACGACGAGACGGCGCTCGAAGACGAACTCGCCTCCGGCGGGGATCGAGCCCCGGGTGGCGAGCAGAATGCGCCAGAGCCCGACCCGGTCCCAGCCGGGATCCTCGACGAAGGCGTTCACGAGCGTCACGTGTCTGCCCGTCACGCCGAAATTCGAGAGCCCGGACGCAGCGCGTTCCGGAGTGACGAGCCCGTACGCAACGGGCGGCCAGGCGAGGAGGCCCGCCATGGCGACAAAGGTCGAGGGCGCCATCGACTCGCTCGCCCGCAGGATTGCACGTCGATCGAAGGAGCGGTGATGGAAGCCGGACGAGAGCTCCGGGGCGAGCGTGTCTCCGACAAATGCCCGCGGGCCGCGCCCGCCGCGCATCCACAGGTCGCCGAGCGAGAAGATCGGCGCGTCTGTATCGCCCCGGTTCTGGAGCCGTGTGGTAATTCGGACGAAGGGCTCACCGGGCCGCACCTCGTAGGTGGTCTCCGGAATCACCGCAGCGATCTCGTGGGTTTCCGGGACGAGGGGGTCGAAGTCGTCCCGCTCGACGGCGGCGAGTCCCTGCGAGCCCGTGACCACCAGGCGCGCGAAGCCGCCCGAGGGATCGACCTCGGCGCGGATCGTGTCGTTGTCGAGTTCCACGCGCTGGCTCAGGTTCACGAGCGGTAGGAGCCGTGCGAACTGGCCGTCGCCGCCGCGGCCGCGCACGCCGGCAGACACGATGGTTCCGCCGTAGTTGAGCTTCGCGTGACGGCGCGCCGGGTCGTCCACGACGATCTCGACCCGGTCGTTGGCCAGGTACCAATCGCCCACACCCTCGATGGCGTCGGGTCCCCCGATCGAGAGCCGGGCGAAGTTCGCGTCGGTAATCTGCTCGGCGATGAGTTCTGCGGCGGAAACGCTCGCTGCTGCTAGGACCCACGCCCCGACGAGAGCTGCGGATCGCCTCACTCGAGTCCGAGCCGGCGCGCGATGATGACCTTCATGATCTCGTTGGAGCCGGCGTAGATCGGCTGAACGGCGGCGTCGGCGTAGTCAGTCGAGATCGGATACTCGGCCATGAACCCGTAGCCCCCGTGAAGCTGGAGGCATTCGCCGGTGAGGCGCTTCTGGAGATCGGTCGTCCACCACTTGGCCATGCTCGCGCCGGTGACCATGTCGTCGCCTCGAACGTGAGCCGCGCAGACCTTGTCGACGAAGGCCTGACCGACCTCGACCTCGGTAGCGAGCTCCGCGAGCTTGAACTGGGTGTTCTGGAACTGAGAGATACGTTGACCAAAGGCCTCGCGCTCGCGCACGTAGGCGATCGTGTCATCGAGGGCGCGCCGGCACGAGGCGATCGAACCCACCGCAATCGTGAGCCGCTCCTGCTGGAGCTGGCTCATCAGCAGCTTGAAGCCCTGCCCCTCTCCCCCCAGCAGGTTCTCGGCCGGAACGCGGCAGTCCTCGAAGAAGAGCTCGCTCGTATCCTGGCCCTTGAGGCCAAGTTTCTCGAGGTTGCGACCGCGCTGAAAACCCGCCGTGTCCGCCTCGACGAGAAGCAGGCTGATGCCCCGGTGGGGCGGCTGCGCTTCCGGGTCGGTTCGAGCGACCACGATGCACAGGTCACAGATCTGGCCGTTCGAGATGAACGTCTTGGCACCGTTCAACACGTAGGCGTCCCCGTCGCGAATGGCACGGGTCTGCACGTTGGCCAGGTCGGACCCGGTGCCCGGCTCGGTCATTGCAAGGGCCAGCAGGCATTCACCTGAAATCGCCGGTGCCAAGTAGCGGCGCTTCTGCTCCTCGGTGCCGTATGTCGTGAGATACGGCATGCAGATATCCGAGTGCAGCGAGATCATCATGGCGTGGGCCCGCAGGCGCGCCATCTCCTCCATCACGACCACGTCGAAGAGAAAATCCTCTCCACCCCCCCCGTATTCCTGCGGCGCGGCTGCGCCCAGGAAGCCCTGCTCTCCCACGAGGCACCAGGTCTCGCGATCCGTCATGCCCTCGCGGTTCCATTTCTCGATCCGCGGCGCAATCTCCGCCTCGGCGAAGCGCCGGAACTGTTCCCGGTAGAGTTGGTGCTCGTCGGTAAAAATCTCGCGGGGCAAGGCCGTCACGAGCGCATCATACCTACATGCGTCGGAGGACGCGCACGCTGAGAGCGCCGGCGATGAACCCAAACAGCAGGATGGGACCCCATGCCGCAAGGACCGGTGACAACGCACCGCTCCGGCCGAACGAGGAGGAGACGGCAGCCAGAAGGATGTACGCCACACCGACCACGGCACTCACCAAAAGGGTCTGGGCGGGACCGGGAAACGGCGGGCCCGTGACCGAGAAGAAGAAGACCAACGCTGGGAGCACCAGACAGGCCAGCGGCTCCGCCAGGCGCACCTGGAAGTCGACCCAGAAGGGCGTCGCGTCGAAGCCATCCGCCTCGACGGCTCGCGCCTCCTCGGCGATGCGACTGGCCGGCATGTGCATCGTGTCGATCTCGACCTCCAGCGTCTCACCGAGATAAGCGTGCCGCGGTGCCGGCACACGCACGAGGGCGCCGGCTTCGAGATCCACGCGGCTCGGCTCGTCCAGACGCCACCAGCCCTGACCGATGTGGCGGCCACTCGCCGCATCGGTGCGACTCGTGGGCAAGCCGTCTTCGCCCAGTCCGAAGACCGTGAGGTCCCTTGTCTGGCCCCGGTCCGGATCGAAGAAGTCGGCCTGGAGCAGTTGGGTCCCCGAACGCACCCAGAAGCCCACCTTGAGGCGGTTTCGCCGTTCGCGCGTGCGGTGGTCCTTGATCTCGGTCTGCTTCAGATCGTCAGCCAGGGCATTCGTTCGGGGCACGACCACGTTGTTCAACAAGAAGTAGAGCGGTGCAATCGTCGCAGCGAGCGCCAGCACCGGGAGAAGCGCCCGGGGTGCCGAGATGCCGCAGGCACGCATGCCGATCAGCTCCCCCTCCACCGCCAGAAGACTCACCACCAGGGCCGTGGCCACGAGTAGCGCCATGGGGACCGCCCGGGACGCGAGCAGCCAGGCCCGCGCGCCGTAGAAGCGAACCACCTCGATGGCGGTCGCTTCGTGCTGAGCGAACCACCGGAGGCGGTCCATCAAGTCGATCAGGAAGTACGCGACGAAGAGCACAGCGAAGGAAAGACCCACGAGTTGGAGAAACCGAACGCCCACATAGCGCGCAAGCGCGTAGCGGTGAGACCGCACGCGGCCCGGCCCTTCTGCCGAGGCACGCGCGCTGACGCGAGGACGGTCGAAGACGTGGCTCGCAACTCGGGAGCGAAGCGCACGCACAAGCAACCCGACAGCGACGCCGGTGAGTACGAGGTTGGGAAGCCAGGCACCGAGCACCGGTCCGATCGTGCCCCCCTGCACGAGGCCCTCGGCGAGTTGCATGAGTCCGTAGTAGGCGAGTGTGGCGATGAGGCCGATCACGCCACCACTCGAGCGCGAGTAACGTCCGCGCGCCAGGAAGAGCGGAACCGTCAGGAACCCGAAGACCAATGTGGCTGCCGGATAGGCGAATCGCCGCTGGAGCGCGAGCGCCGCCGCGGGCAGCGTCGCTGCTCGACCCGATTCCCACGAATCCGCCAGCCTCATCAACTCGTCCAGTGGCAGCCCGGGAATGCGGTCCTCCTCAGAGCGCATGAGGCCACGATCGCTATCGGGCAATAGCGTGGTCACGGTGTCGAAGCGCAGTAAGCGCAACTCCGTGCCCTTGGGCCGCAGCACCACCGCGCTGTCGTGAAGCGTGATTTCGACTGCACCCCCATCGCCGCCACCGAGCGTCCCGGACCGGGAGAAGAGCGTCTCGCCCAGTTCGGGGACGTAGAGCATCACGCTCGTCAACTCTTCGCCGGTGGAAGACACCTCACGGGCCTCGAGCTGCCAGCCACCGAATCGGTTGACTGTGTTGGCGCGGAGCTGGGCCCAGGGTTTCGTGCGAGAGATCTCGTCGAGCACCCTGTCGAAGCTCCGGTTCGCCCAGGGCGTGGCGTAGACCGAGAGCAGCAGCGCCAGCAGGCTCATCACTCCGGCAAAGGAGACGACGGGCCACACGAGCCGCGCGGCCGCAACGCCCGACGCCTCGAGTATCAGGATCTCCCTGTCGGCACCCAGGCGCCCTAGCGCGACGAGACAGCCCACGAGCACGGCGAACGGGAACATGCGTCCGGCAACGGGCACCGCCTCCCAGAACGCCATACTCCCCACCTCGGCAGCGCCCACACCGTGGTTCACCACCAGCTCGGAGTAGCCGAAAAAACTTGTCGTCAGAACGACGACGGTAAGACCCAGCAGCGCGAACAGACTCGGCCACAACGCTTCGCGCGCAAAATAGCGATAGAACGTGAGCTGCGGGCGCCGATGCTTCGGAGGCGGGTATTCCAACGGGGCGGCGCTCATGCCTCCCCCTTACCGCAGGGCGGCGTCGGATTCGTGAGTCGCGGTCAGGAGCGCGCGCCGGCCGCCGCGATCTGCGGCGCACCGACGCCGGAAGCCTCGGGATGACTGCGGCGTGCCTCGTTCAGATCTTCGGCCGAATCGATCTCGCGCCACCAGAAGCCTCGCACCGACACGGTGTCGACGGACACCTCCTGCGCGAGTTCGTTCACCACCGAGAGATACCAGGCCTTCAGCGCACCGGGAACCCGGATGGCGCGGTCGAGTGCCTCGCGGAAACACTTCGTGCCCGAACCGCGGAAGCACAGCAATCCGATCGACTCGCCGTTCACCATCTCTGGCTTGAGGGTCTTGCCAATGGCCAGAAGGCGCCCGTCGTCATCGATCGAGACCTTCATGTCGTCGTCGTCGTAGGCGGGCTTTCGGTCGATCGTCACCGCGATCGAAGACGACGGCCCATCGAGTACCCGCCGCACCACGCGATCTTCGAAGATCGTATCGCCGTTGAGCAGCAGGAAGTCGTCTTCCATGCAGTGCCGCGCGAGCCAGCAGGTGGCCAGGTTGTCGCTATGGGCGTAGAAAGGATTGAGAAGAATATCCACCGCCAGACCCGGAATGGGAGTGGTGCGCAGGAAGCGTTCCACCACCTCGCTTCCGAAGCCCACGACCACCGTCGCACGCTCCACGCCGCAGCGGGCGAGAGCGCGGAGCTGGAGCTCCAGGGAACAGACGTCATCGCAGACAGGCAACAAACACTTGGGCACGAACTCGGTCAACGGCAACAACCGTTTGCCCTGGCCTGCACTCAGAATAATCGCCTTCATCTGCTCCCCTGTATGGGACAGGTGCGATGGACCCGCACGCGGCGAGCCGCCGCAGCTAACAACCTACGCCAGCGCCTCCCCGATCGCGCACACCTCGCCGAGCAGTCGATCCAGATCTTCGATACGGATCTGGCACTGCCCGTCACACGGAGCACAACCCGGGTCCTGGTGGACTTCGACGAAGAGCGCATCCACTCCCACGGCCACAGCGGCACGTGCCAGGGGCGCCACGACGTCGCGATTGCCGGTGCTGGAAGCACCGCCCGCGCCCGGATGCTGAGCGGCGTGGGTCGCATCGAAACAAAGCGGTGCAATGCGGCGCATCGCCGCAAAGCCGCGCAGGTCGACGACCAGGTCGTTGTAGCCGAACATCGAACCGCGCTCGGTCACGAGCACGTTCTCGGCGCCAAAACTCTGGGCCTTCTCGACGGCGCACAGCAGGTCGTCCGGTGCCATGTACTGCGCCTTCTTCACGTTGAGCGCTCGACCCGTTGCGGCACATGCGGCGACCAAGTCCGTCTGCCGCGCCAGGAAGGCGGGGATCTGCAGGCAATCCGCCACCTCAGCGACGATCTTTGCCTGGCCCGGCTCGTGCACGTCGGTCAGGATCGGGAGACCCGTCTCGCGCTTCACGCAGGCCAGGATGTGCAGGCCCTCGTCGAGCCCGACGCCCCGGAACGAGTGACGGCTGGTGCGGTTGGCCTTGTCGAACGAGGCCTTGAAGACGACCGGAATACCGTGACGTTCCGCCACGCCCTGCACGGCATGGGCGATATCGAGCGTGCCGACGAGCGACTCGATCACGTTCAGGCCGGAGATGAGAGCGAGCGGCTCGCCACTGCCGAGACGTACGTCCCTGATGCGCATGAATCTCCCCTCCCACCCCCGACGCGGCACTAGGTAGCGAGATCGGGACCCACTGACTAGCCCCAGGTTCCATACCTTGTAGGTATTTCACCCCAGCCGTAGTGCACCGTGTGGCCGCAAGTTCCCGTCCTAATGGATAGAATCGGAATCACGATGAGCCTCGTCACCCTGGGGGTAAGCGCACTTCTGCAGGACTCCGTCCACCGGTACACATCGGCGGACGGAGCGGCGACCTGACCCCTTGCCGCGGTTCGATGCGCTGGTGCTGGCGGGCAGTCGCGCCGACGGAGACCCGCTCGCGCGCGCGCAAGGCGTCCGGCACCGCGCGCTCATCGAAGTCGGCGGCGAGCCGATGCTGCTGCGCGTGGTGCGCACCCTGCACGCCGTGCCGGCGCTGGGCCGGGTGCGGATCAGCATCGACGACCCCACCGCCCTCGACGGGATAGCCGAATTCGATGCATTGCGACGCCGGGGCGCCCTCGACACCCACACGAGCCTCGACTCGCCGAGCCGCAGCGTCCTCGACGTCCTGGAGGACGGGAACGCCCCCCTGCTAGTGACGACCGCCGACCACCCGCTCCTCACGCCGGAGGTCGCGGCTCACTTCCTCAGCAGCTGCGAAACGGTCGCTGCGGACCTGGTCGTCGGCCTCGTGGAACGCGAGATCGTGGAGGACCGGTTCCCCACCACGGCCCGGACCTGGCTGCACTTTCGCGACGGCGACTACACCGGCGCCAACCTCTTTGGCTTCCGAACCCGTGCCGCACGGCGGGCCCCCGCCTTCTGGACGCGGGTCGAGAACCTTCGCAAGCGGCCGTGGCGCATGGTCTCCGCCTTCGGCCCGGTCGCTCTGGCGCTCTTCCTGGCACGGCGGCTCAGCCTGGACGCCGCCCTCGAACGCGCTTCGCAAGCCATCGGCGCCCGCGTCGGCGCGGTGCGTCTGCCCTACCCCGAGGCCGCCGTCGACGTGGACCGCGCCTCCGACCTCGAACTCGCCGAACGCATCCTCGCCGAACGCAACCGCGGGCCCAGCTGATCCGCTTCTCCCCGCACGACACACCAGGCGCCGGTGCATTTTCGGCGCCCCGGTCCGGGTGTCAGGCAGAGACCAAAGCCAGGATCCGCTGATGCAGGCGGTTCATGCCCCGGATCCAGCGGTCGTAATCGCCGGTCTTGCGGCGCATGTACTCGAGCACCTCGGGATGCGTGAGGATCACGAAGCGCTCCTCGCGCAGTCCCTCAACGACGATCTCAGCCACATCCTCGGGCTCCATCATCCCATCGCCGCTGGCGGCGGCGACGCCAACACCACCCTCGGCGGCGTCTCCGGTCGTCATCGCTGTACGCACGGCCTGGGGACACAGAAGAGACACTCGGATCCCCCGGTGAGCGTAGCTGAGAGCCAACCATTCCCCGAAGCCCACGGCGGCATGCTTCGTGACACCGTAAGCCGCCCCGCCGATCTGGTTGAGCAGCCCCGCGGCGGACGACGTGTTGAGGAAATAACCTCCGCCGCGCGCCAGCATGCGCGGCACCAGGTGCCTCGCCGCGTAGACATGCGCCATGACGTTCACCTCCCAGCTGCGTTGCCACTCTGCGTCGTCCGAATCGAGTTCGGAACCCGCGGCGATCCCGGCATTCGAGCAGAAGAGATCGATCTGCCCGACATCGTCCTCCGTCTTCTCGATTACCCGGGCGACATCGCTTTCTCGCGACACATCGGCCGCCATCGCAACGCCGCCGACCGCCCCGGCCGTGGCGCGGGCACCCGCATCGTCCAGATCGACCGCGACGATCCGCTTCGCGCCCTCGGCGCAAAACCGCCCGGCCAGCGCCTTGCCGATCCCGCTCGCTGCGCCTGTGACGACGACGACCTTGTCCCGGAGTTCCATACGACTACCTCTCGCTCGAGCCGGACATCAACCGGCCCCAAGAACACGTTCCGCAACGGGTTCGAAGCGGCTCGTGCCGTCCCAGCCCCGAATACGCGCCGTGATGCGAAACCCCGAGCCACGCGATTCGATTTCGTAGAGATGATATTGGGCACGCTTCTCGTCGCGGTCGGTGATGTCGGTGGCCGAACGCACACCCACCACGGGAATCGGGCCCGCGGGGCCCGGCACCTCGGAAAACAGCGTGCGATGTCCATGACCGTGAAGCACGAGTTCAGCGCCCGCGCGGCCGAGCACCGCGCGCAGCGCGCCCGCGTCTCCCAGAGCCCGTCGAGACGAGACGGCACCCTCGGTAATCGGGTGATGAATCAGGATCACTCGGCACAGGCCCGATTCCGCCAACTCGCCGAGGCGGCGCTCGAGGGCCTCGAGTTGGGATGAACCGACCGTACCCGACGCGAACAAGGGCGGAGTGGGATGCGCGGAGTTGACACCCACGAGCGCCAGGGGACCACGCGTGCGCAGCGTGGGGAACGCCACCGGACCCGTCTCGCCGTCCGAACGCAGGTAGTCGACCCAGTGGTCCCAGGACGCTTCGCGCGGCACGGCGACGTAGGCATCGTGGTTTCCGGGTACCACCGAGACCTGTCGGACATCGCCGAGGTGTTCGAGCCAGCCGAGCACTTCGGAAAACTCCTCGCGGCACGCAACGTTGGTCAGATCGCCGGTCACCGCGATCTGGTCCGGCGCAGTGGTGCACAGATCCGCCACCAGCGCCTCGAGCACCCGGACGTCGTGAATCTTGCACCGCCGCAAGCGCCAGGAGAGCCAGCCCAGGAAGCGCTTGCCTGCAAAATCGCTCAGCCGGCGCACCCGCACTGGAGTGGCGTGCAGGTCCGAGACGTGGGCCAGCACGGCCATCGGGGCCCCCTTCAAACCTCGATGGAGGAGCCTAGCTCAGGCGGGCGAGAAGCATCCGTGCACCGCGAATCAGCCTCAGGCGGGCGAGAAACATCCGTGCACCGCGAATCAGCCTCAGGCGGGCGAGAAACATCCGTGCACCGCGAATCAGCCTCAGGCGGGCGAGAAGCATCCGTGCACCGCGAATCAGC
>PVBE012055886.1_pt1 | contig 137518 bp, 126 predicted proteins | sample 1631181 | NCBI WGS metagenome assembly PVBE01 (sample SAMN08397723, study PRJNA350692) | Marine metagenome, whole genome shotgun sequencing project. | isolation source: water | place: Pacific Ocean | collected 2012-04
TAGCGCTCTGTGGGAGTGCCCAGGGCCACGACCCGTGCCAAACGGGGGCTCAGTCGTTCGGTAATCCGTTTGATGACGCCACCCTTGCCCGCCGCGTCACGTCCTTCGAACAGGACGACCACTTTGAGACCTTCGTTGCGCACCCACTCCTGCAATCGAACCAACCGGGTTTGAAGGCGCCGCAGCTCTTTCTCGTAGGCCTCTTTCTTCAGTCGTCCAGAGCGTCCCACAGGCAGTTTCGAGACCTGGGTCTCCTCCGAGGCGGCTTTCTTGCTGTTCTTCTTCCCATTCTTGCCTATAGACTTCAATCCTTGGAGCCCAAGGTCGCATCCTGCCGATGTTGGGTAACCAAGCCGGACCGGCCTTTCACGGCAAGCCCGGATAGCCTGCTTGATCCGGTCGCAAAGCAGGCGTTCTTTAGATCGGCCTGCCCCAGCGATTTGGCCGCAGTAGTCACTACGACCCCAACGAGATCCGGTTTGCTTTCATGACGACGATGGACGCCGCCAGCCGTGCCCTTGGCATCACCGGTGAGCTTGAACTGCAGGATCGCAAGGTGTTATGCCTTTTCGATGGCATGGCGCTGGCCTATCGCGGCCATTTTGCCCTGATCAACAATCCAACGATGAATGCGAAGGGCATCAATACATCGGCGCCGCTGGTCTTCACCAACACGCTGCTGGAGATCATCGATCGTTTCGAGCCCACCCACGTGGCGGCCGTCTTCGACACACCCAAGCCGACGCACAGGCACGAGGCCTATTCCGAATACAAGGCGCAGCGCGACAAGATGCCGGAAGATCTCGGCGTTGCGATTCCCTTTGTCATTCAGGTCTGCGAAGGTTTTCAGATTCCCGTCTTGCGGATCGACGGATTTGAGGCGGATGACGTCATCGGCACGCTCGCGACCCAAGCCGAGGGGGCCGGGATCACGACCTACATGATCACCCCCGACAAGGACTACGCCCAACTGGTGTCGGAGAGGACCTTCCTGTACCGGCCAGGTCGTGGCCCCACGCCACCTCAGTTGCTCGGTGTGGAAGACGTGCTGACGAAATGGAAGGTCGAACGAATCGACCAGGTGGTGGATGTGATGGGCCTCATGGGGGACACGAGTGACAACATCCCCGGTGTGCCGGGTATCGGCGAGAAGACGGCACAGAAGCTGATCGCCGATTTCGACTCGGTCGAATCTCTGTTGGATCGTGTGGAAGAGATCAAGGGGAAACGCAAGCAACTGCTCATCGATCATCACGACCAGGCGTTGCTGTCAAAGCAGCTCGTCACGATCGATCGTGACGTGCCCCTCCAATTGCAGATAGAGGATCTACGCCGTCGGCCTGCTGATGCACCAGCCCTCAAGGGACTGTTCGCTGAACTCGAGTTCAATGCCCTTGGACAACGGTTGTTCGGCGACGACTACGAGATGGTGGTTCAGAGGGTCGCCGTGGGAGGCGACGCCGCTCAGGCCGGTGAGATCCACACGATCGAGGATGTCGACCACGAATACGGGCTGGCCACCACTGCGCAGCAGCGTCAGGCGTTGATCGAGTCCGCTCGAGACAAGGGAAGTTTCTCTCTCGATCTGGAGACGACAAGCCTTGATCCCAAGACATGTGAGATCGTCGGTCTCGCCGTCGCCATCGAGCCCCATCGAGGGGCCTACGTTCCCTTTCCAGAAGGCACCGAAGCGCGACAGATTCTGGAGGAGTTCCGGCCGCTTCTGGAGGATGGGGCCATCGAAAAGGTGGGCCACAACCTCAAATTCGACATCACCGTCCTGCGGTGGCAGGGGGTCGAGGTCGCCGGACCCCTCTTCGACACGATGATCGCCGCATTCCTGGCCGTCCCGGATCTGCGCCGGTCTCTCGACTACCTGGCCCAGGCGATGCTCGGTTACCGACCCGTGCCGATCACCGATCTGATTGGGGAAAAGGGAGATGGTCAGAAGAGCTTACGTGAGGCCGATGTCGACGATCTGAAGGAGTATGCCGTCGAAGATGCGGATATCGCTCTGCAACTGGCCCAGACTCTGCGGGGACTGCTCGCCGATAGTGAGCAACAGCGACTCTACGACGACGTCGAGGCGCTCCTAATTCCGGTTCTTGCAGCGATGGAGATGGCCGGGATCCGGGTTGACGCCGGTTGCCTCAAGGTCATCTCCGATGATCTGGCCACACAGATCGAGTCCTCTGCCAAGAGAATCGAGGAGTTGGCGGGGGAGCCCTTCAACCTGAACTCACCATCGCAGTTGGGGATGATTCTGTTCGAGAAGTTGCAGTTGGATCCGAATGCGCGTCGCACGGCGAAATCCAAGCAGTACAAGACCGATGAAATGGTTCTCACCCGTCTGTCTCACGAACACGAGATCGCTCGGCAGATCCTCCACTACCGGCTCTGCACGAAACTGAAGTCGACCTACCTGGATATGCTCCCTGGCGCGATTTTCCCCAAGACGGGTCGGGTGCATACCCACTACGAGCAGGCCGTCGCCGCCACAGGCCGCATGCAGTCGAGCAATCCGAATCTTCAGAACATTCCTATCCGTACCGAGCAGGGCCGTGAGATTCGTCGCGCCTTCGTTCCAGAGGGACCCGAGTGGACGCTGCTTGCCGCCGACTACTCGCAGATCGAACTGCGGATTATCGCTGAGATCAGCGGCGACGAGCGGATGAACCAGGCATTTCGGGATGAGGAGGACATCCATACCGTCACAGCCAGCCGGCTCTACTCGTTGCCCCCTGACATGGTCGACGAGGACATGCGGCGGCAGTCGAAGACGGTGAACTTTGGGATTATCTATGGAATCTCAGCCTTCGGTCTGTCAGAACGGCTCGGAATCCCGCGGAATCTGGGGCATCAGATGATCGAGCAGTATTTCGAGGAATACCCCGGCGTGAAGGCCTATATGGAGCAGACCGTAGAGAGCTGCAAAGAGAATGGCTACGTGCAGACCCTGTTGGGCAGACGGCGATATCTGCGAGACATCAACTCTCGCAATCGGAATATCCGCTCTGCCGCTGAGCGAAATGCCATCAACTCTCCGATCCAAGGCACGGCGGCGGACATGATCAAGATTGCCATGATCAAGATCCATCAGGAACAGATCGAGCGAGGATGGAAGACGAAAATGTTGTTGCAGGTACACGATGAACTCGTGTTCGACCTGTATCGAGAAGAAGAGAAGGAAGTTCGCCAGGTCGTCGAAGATGCAATGAAGATGGCGATTCCCATGAAGGTGCCCATCGTCATCGAGATGGGTACCGCCGACACGTGGCTTGAAGCGCACTAGGGAGACATCGTGAGCCCTCGCATCGACACACACACCCATTTCTACGACCCCACAAGGCCAGAGGGAATCCCCTGGCCTTCGGCGGACAACGAACTGTTATACCGGACGGTTCTGCCCGAACATCATCGAGCCATCGCCGAACCCTGTGGCATCACGGGTACCGTCATCGTGGAAGCCAGTGCCTGGGTACAGGACAATCGCTGGATCCTCGATCTGGCTGCTAACGAGCCGTGGATCGTCGGGTTCATGGGGCACATCGATCCCGGGGACGAGTTTTCTCAACATCTGGCTGAATACGCTGACGATGTCCTGTTTCTCGGCATTCGCCTCGGTGGCGGCAACTTCGATGGGCAGATCGCCGCCGTCGATGCGGCCGTCGGTGACCTTGCCGCCCGTGATCTGACGCTGGACGTGCTCATCCACGGCCAACAACAGGCCGAGGGGGTGGCCCGTGTCGCCGCCATGCACCCTCAACTGCGGATCGTGGTCAATCACGTGGCCCACGTGGCCATCGACGGGCAGGCGCCTGATCCGGCGTGGGTCGAATCCATGGGACTGCTGGCAGCCCATCCACAGGTCTATATGAAGGTGTCGGGCTACGTGGAAGCGGCTACGCAGCGGCCCGCGCCCGAAGATCCACAGCACTATCAGCCCACGTTCCTTGCGTTGCTCGACAGCTTCGGCGAAGATCGACTGATCTTTGGCAGCAACTGGCCAGTGTGCGAGCGGTCGGGCACGATGAAGACCATCGTGAATGCAGTCGAGGTCTTCTGCCAGGATTACCCAGAGATCGAAGAGAAGATCTGGTGGCGCAACGGACAGGCTGCCTACCGCTTCAGCTTGGAGCGATAGCCCTGCATCGTCACGTTCCAGAATCTCATACCTGTGAGAATACGACCCATAGTACACGACCTTTGACCTTTGGCAGCGAGTTCCTTGCATCCATTTTCGGGCGCCAGATCGCGCTCGTCACCTTTCGGATTCGTCAGGAGATACTGCGCATGCGATTTTCACTGAACTGGCCATCCCTCCACCGGTTGTTGCCGGCGGCGGCGCTTCTGATACTGGCTGTAATCCTGCTGCCTGAGCCGGCGCAAGCCAGTGACAGCCTCGATTCAGGTGACACGGCTTGGATGCTGACCGCCACGGCGCTGGTCCTGTTCATGACCATCCCAGGGCTGTCCCTGTTCTATGGTGGATTGGTGCGGGCAAAAAACGTGTTGTCCGTCCTGATGCAGTGTTTCGCCCTCACGGCGGTGATGACCCTCGTGTGGGTCCTTTGGGGGTACAGTCTTGCCTTCGACACGACAGGGATGGAAGCGGGCGTCGTAAACCAGAATTCTTTTATCGGCGGCCTGGGCAAAGCACTTCTGGCCGGTGTCGGTGCCGATTCGATGACGGGTACCGTACCCGAGACGGTCTTCATCACATTTCAAATGACCTTTGCCATCATCACGCCGGCTTTGATCGCGGGTGCTTTTGCCGAACGGATGAAATTTTCTGCCATGCTCCTCTTCATGGTCCTGTGGTCGACGGCGGTGTATGCGCCGATCTGCCATATGACGTGGAGCGGCGATGGTGCCTATCTCTGGGACAAGGGAATCCTCGATTTTGCCGGTGGCACGGTGGTCCACATCAATGCCGGTATCGCGGCTCTGGTGGCGGCCCTCGTGTTGGGCAAGCGACGTGGGTATCCGGGAATCATCCCGCCCCACAGCCTCGTGATCACCGTCATCGGTGCTTCCATGCTTTGGGTCGGTTGGTTCGGATTCAACGCCGGTTCCGCCCTGGCCGCAGATGGCGCCGCCGGAATGGCGATGCTCGTCACGCAAGTTGCCACCGCGACGGCGGCTGCGACCTGGATGTCGATCGAATGGATCCAGCACGGCAAGCCGAGTGTCCTCGGCATTGTCACCGGCGCGGTTGCAGGCCTGGTGGCCATCACTCCCGCCTCGGGTAGTGTGGGCCCCATGGGGGCCCTGGCCATTGGAATCGTCTCCGGTGTCATCTGCTTCTGGGGAGCCACGAGTCTCAAACACAAATTGGGATACGACGATTCTCTGGATGCTTTCGGCGTGCACGGCCTGGGTGGGATCGTCGGTGCGCTGATGACGGGCGCCTTTGCCGCCGAGTCTCTCGGGGGGCAGGGACTAGCCGAGGGCATGACGATCGGTTCGCAACTCTGGGCCCAGCTGGTAGGTGTTGTGGTCACCGTTCTTTACGCAGGCATTGTCTCTTTCATTCTGCTGAAGATCGTGGATTCTGTCATCGGCCTGCGAGTTGCCGAAGACGAAGAGGAGCGTGGGCTGGACATCTCCCTACACAACGAACAAGGCTACTACTCCGAGGTGTGATACGTGCGAAGGTTGGCACGTCAATACACACGGACTCACACGTCAGGACTCAAAAATGAAATTGCTGAAATGTATCGTCCGTCCGAATGCGCTGGAACAGGTAAAGGAAGGACTCAGTGCTCTCGGCATCATGGGCATGACCGTCAGCGAAGTGAAAGGTTTTGGTCGCCAGAAGGGGCACAAGGAGGTCTACCGGGGTGCTGAGTACAACATCGACTTTACGCCAAAACTGAAGATCGAGGTCGTCGTCGGTGACAGTATCGCCGAGCGTGCCATCGACGCCATCAAAGAAGCGGCCAATACGGGCAACATCGGCGATGGGAAGGTTTTCGTCGTGCCCGTGGAGGACGTCGTTCGAATCCGTACCGGGGAGACGGGCGAAGCTGCGATCTGATCGAATGCGCCACACAGAGATTCGCCACAAGGGGATTCGACGCGCAAGATTCGTCAGGAATCTCACGGGGAAAGGGGTGGGTTGGTAGATCAGTCTGAAGACGAGACGAAGCCAACCAGGCAATGGGTCGTCGCCTGGGAGCCGACGGACTGGCTGGTGGCCACCCAGCACGGTCTGTGGCTGGGCACCCCCGGTGGTCGGTGGGTCAGTTCCGGGCCATACGAACACGCACTCAACACGTTGCTCCGACGGCCAGATGGCCTCGTGGCTGCGGCCGATGGCGGTCTGTGGGCGGTGTCCAGAGGCGAGCCACGGTGGCGCCAACTTCACGATGAACTGCTCACCGTGGTCCAGGACGTGCAGATGACGGGCCCGGCCGATGGGGGGCTCGTGGCCGCTACAGGCTACGGTGTGCATGTACCCCACGCGATCGAACACGGCGCCCTGCGCTGGTCTAATCGGAGTGATTCACTCAGCGGGCCCAGTGCGCGTTTCTCTACTTGTCTCCTCCTGCTCGATGCTGACACGTGGCTGGTGGGCACCGAGGCTGGACTGCTGAGGGTCGAGCAGGGCGGGGGTCGGTGGTCTGAGACGCCGGTTGTCGGTATCGGTGTGCGGGCTCTGCTGCAGGTAGAGGCCGATGTGTGGGTTGGCACTGACAGCGGCGACCTCTGGAAATTCAGTGATGACCGCTGGACTCATCACTCCCGCATCAGGGGGGGCAGGTCAGTGTTGTGTCTGGCCATATCCAGTGACGGAAGGCTGATCGCGGGCACGACGCAGGGCCTGGCGATCCTCCACGACGAGCAGTGGAGATCGACCGGTCCCCGACTCCCGATCAAGACGATCGCCCTAGACCCCGGGTCAGCGACGTGGGTCGTGGGCGCGTCCCCGGGTGGACTGTGGTGGACGATGGATGGGGATCGCTGGCAGCAGGTTGCAGAGGTCCCCAAAGGCGTAGGCCACATCCTGACTCCGGAACGATTCTCATGACTTACACCGAGCAAGTCGACGCACGAGCACAGCAGATCGGCGAGGCGATTCGTGAACGTCCTGCCTCCTCCATCTGGATGGTCCACGCGGCGATGTTCTGTGACCAGGATGCCGCCCTCGCATCGAATCTGCTTGTGGAGAATTTCGGTCACATCGGCGATGGCGCTTTCGCACGCAACGCGGCGGGGACGTTCGATGTTCTGGCGGCCATGAGTGTTGTGTGTCGGTGGGGCGATGACCTCACGCCTGAGGCGCTCGACCACGTGCGAGGCATGTTTATCGACGGTGTGCTGAGTCGAGGCAACACAGAGAATCACTGGCTCATGCACTATGTAGGAAGCTTGCTGGCCTGTGAGCGTTGGGCCTCGGAACCGATCTGGTGGAATGGCCTGACACCGGCCGCAACGAGAGCCGAAGCCGATCGCTGGCTGCGCGGCATCATCGAGCGTACGGCACGTTGTGGCCACCACGAATACGACTCACCGCAGTATCATCCATGGCACCTGCTGCCGATGGCGGTTCTGGCCGATCATGCCGCCGACGAGAGTCTGCGCGGTCTGGCGGCGGACGCTGCATCCCTGTTCACGGCAGATATGGCGCTGGAATACGCTCAAGGGGGCTGGGCAGGAGGACATTCTCGGGAAGGATACCGGGAGAACACGTGGACCCATTCAGGAAATGTGTCAGTTCTCCAGTATCTGTATTTCGGCGGCGAGAGCTTCGATGCGCAACGGCATTCCCATCCTCTTGGGGGGATCGCGATCACCTGCAGGTGGCGACCACCTGAGATTCTGGCCAAGATCGCGCTGGATGATTCTCAACGCCCCCATGTGGTGCGCAAGACGAGGGCCCCCCGAGAGATCTATCGCCACGCAGATCGTAACCCCAGGCCGGTGCGCAAGTACACCTATCTGAGCCCCTCCTTCGCGCTGTGCAGCACCCAACTTGGGATCGATCCGCCCGCAGGACCCATCGACCTGGTTTCCTGGGATTTGGGGTGGGGAGGGGCCAAACACAGCGCCAAAGTCGTGGCCAATCACCCCTATCGATCTGAGCTGCGTTTCTCCGCTTTTCTAGGTGGCCTCCCACAGACCCTCCGTCGGAGCATTGCCGCTCCCAAGCCGTATCTCCAGTGCCTGGATCGTCTGTTCGGTGCCTCGCCATACGAACGGATGGTCCAGCACGAGGGATCGATCCTGGTACTCTATCGAATCCCTGAAGAGGACGAGACACCTTATGTGAATCTTTATCTGCCCTCCACCGCCTCCTGGCTGGAGGCCGGTGATGGATGGTTGTGTGCGGATATTGACACAACTCACTATGTCGGTGTGCGTCCCATCGGGGAGTATGGCTGGGACCTGATCAAGGAAGATGACCACATCGATGGTTGGCTGCTGCGCATCACCGACCGGTGCGCCGGGGTTGCCGTGGAGGCCATCGAGGCGGCTGATATGGAGGGGGGATTTGAGGGCTTCGTGGCGTCACGGTCAAAGATCCTTGATCTCGATCAGTGGCCTGTTTCTGGCGAAGTGATGCTGCGCACGATCAGCGGGTCTTCGATGGGAATCAACTGGCCGGAGGGGAGTGACGCGCAGCGTCACGTGGATGGCCGACCGATAGATGATGACTGCGGGCTCTATGATGCCCCGTCGATTGCCGATGCCGAGCTGGGCACCGGTCGGATTCTCTTTGAGCACGGTAGCGAACGGCTCGAACTCGATTTCGACGTCGATCCGGCCAAGCCCATGATGCCCATGCGTTGTATCGGTTGACGATGACCCCATGTCCATGACGTCTGATATTCTGGCACGCGTCGAGGCCGCCGCAGAGGCGCTGGTTGGGTTGGGCACCGAATACGGTGGACTGTTCCCTTCCATGGTCGATCTGGACGGTGTGGCCATGCTGGAGCGCGCACCGGATCCCATCGAGGGGCAGCGAAGTGGCGACCGCTCTTACAGAGGCTGCAATCTCATCCACGATGAGGCGACGCTGTTGACGCTGCATGGGCTGGCAAAGGGGCGAAGTCGCCCCAACTTCGCCGCCGCCGCCGATCGATATGTCCGACGATACGCCACACACTGCACCGAAACGCCGACCGGCCTGTTTCCCTGGGGTGAACACGCCTTTTGGGATCTGGACACCGACGCCATCGGAGACAGCCATCGCCAGCGGGATCCGACACGAGAGGCAGGTGCAATACACGACCATCTGCGAGCCGCGCCCTTCTGGTTGTGGGAAAAGATCCTCCAGTGCAACCCTGCCTGCGTTCAGTCCTTCGCCGACGGCCTGCACTACCACTGGACCGACGGCGAACCCCGGGAATACATCCGTCACGCCACGATCGAACAACGCCGTGCCCATCCACGGTCAGCCCGATCATGCGATTTCCCACGCCATGGTGGTTTCTTTATCTGTGACTGGGCTTTCGCCTACCGAGCCGAACCACGCCGGCGGACGCTGGATGAGATCGAGTCGATGCTCGACTACTGGTGGCCGAAGCGGGACGACCGCGGATTGCTGCAGATCGAAAGCCGTACACCTGAAGAGAACGATCGCTTCCACGATGTGAATGCCCCATCCCAGACGCTGTCACTTGCCATCAGCCTGCTGGAGGCGGCTCCCGTGTTGGAGGCGAGCCAGGCGGATCTCGCCCAACGCATGCGAACCCGAGCCAACGCCTATGTCGATGCGTTCTTCGCCGCACCCCACGATCTGGAGGAGGGGGTCTACGTGATTCTGTCGCGCCGCTCGACCAATGAACTCTTCCAGGCCATGCCCGTCTGGGGCAGTGTGTATGGCGTGTGGCCCGCGTCCTACGTGGCGCTCACGGCCCTGCTCGGATTCCGCCACACCCAGGACACTCGTCTGCTCGAATGGGCGCAGTCGGTGGGGGAGCGTTATGCCAGCGAGCCGTTGCCCTCGTCGGTGAACGTGCCGGCCATGGACGCAGGACTTGGGCTGGGGTTGCTGGCCGATCTCTATGAGCTGACAAGCGAACCCCGATGGTTGGATGCGGCGCTGCAACTGTCCGCGCGCTTGCTCGATGTCTATTTCCAGCGTGTTCTACCGGCGGGTGCTTCGGGGATCGACTGGTATGAGTGGGGATCGACTGGTATGAGTCGCAGATGGGTCCCGGTTTTCTCCTGCATGGCCTGGCCCGAACCGCACTGCTGTCGGAATACGGAACCCCGTGTTCGTTGGACGGCGATTACACGGCACGATGACGGCGCCGAGATCACAGTATGCTGCCAGCGCCTGGCACCCTATATTCTGTCTCCTTCCCCCCGCAATAAAGTTCCACCGATGACTTTGGCCACGACCACCCTCTGACCCAGGAGCGAGTGTCCTCATGGAGGATGTAGTTCGTCACAACTGCGGGTTCTGCGTAGCACATACGCTGCACGATGCGTATGCGTTCATTCGCTCTCTGCAGCACCGTGGGCGGGAAGCGGCGGGTATCGCCGCCGTCGGGGAGGGCCGGATCGATGTGATCAAGTGGGCCGGTGGAGTTGATCGTTTTGACGTGACCGATCTGCACAAGATCTTTCCAAGCCCCAGCTATCACACCTACATGGCCCACGTCCGCTATGCCACGCGCGGACGCAAGGATGCCATCCTATCCGACGCTCATCCTCACACGTTAGGCGGCCACGTAGAGCGAAGGGGAAATCACATCCTCATCCGCGATTGCGAAATGGCTGCCGTCCACAATGGACAGGTGGATCTGAGTCATGTAGATGATCTCGACCTGACGCGAATGCAGTCGAATTGTGACACGGAGGCGTTGCTGTATCTGTATCGCCGGGATGGCGAACACACATTTCTGCGGACCGTGCCCGGTGCCTACACCATGGCCATCGCCGACTACCGTATGCGGGATGTCATCGTCCTGCGTGATCGAACCGGGATCAAGCCGGGCGTGTTGGGATGGAAGGACGGCAAACACGGGGTTGCCTCGGAGGACATCGCCTTCCGCAAGAATGGCGGCGATTTCATCGAGGATCTGGAGCCGGGTACGGTGTATTACCTGTCGCCGGAAGGGGACTACTCAAAGGAAACCCTCGTCGAACCGGAGGTGCGCCACTGTTTCTTCGAGTGGAACTATGTGGCCGATGTAGACTCGATTCTCAATCACGTGAGCGCACGACGTGTCCGCGAGACCCTGGGTGAGGTGCTGGCTGAAGAGTTCCAGCCAGCCGACGCTGACCTGGTGACCTATCTGCCCCGCTGCCCAGAGGTGGCGGCCCGGACCTATGCGAAGAAGACCAATCTGCCCTTCGAACCCGTCTTCTACAAGATGCGAGGGGAACGGTCTTTCCAGGGGTCCACTGCGCAGGATCGCAAGCGCTCGATCGACGAGAATCTGCATCTGCTGCCGGGTCTCGCTCCGTATCTCAACGGGAAAACGGTGATCCTCATCGACGACAGCATCGTGCGTGGCAACAACTCGGTACGGGCCACACAGTTGCTGGTCAACGAAGCCGGCGTCAAGAAGGTCTATCTCGTGTCCTACACACCGCCGATCGGGATCATCCCCGCAGATGGGATTCCGAGAGGTTGCATGTTTGGCGTGGACATGCCACCGGACCCACCCGATGGGGAGGGATTCATCGCCCGGGGCCGAGACCCGGGTCAGATCAGCGAAGCCATGGGGCTGCCCGTTGTCTACATCTCCTTGGCGGGAATGCACCGAGCCTTCGGTCGACTCGGTCTGGAGGCGGATCAACTCTGCACATACTGCATCGGCGGGGATCACCCCTTCAATGGTCTGAAGCAGGTGGAACAGGTGCAGGTCGAGGGCGAACGCAAGCAGATGGACCTGCTGACGTAAGAGTGCAGCCGGCGATGGGCGGGATTACTGGCCCGAGATCTGCCCGAGGAACTCAGCGGTGCGTGCCAGTGCACCGCTCATACCGAAGGGGCTGTGACCCGAGCCCAAATAAGTCCACGATTGCATCTGACCTCCCGCAACATCCACGGCCCCCTGCAGGCGAGTCGTCTCGCTGGGATCGACGATGTCGTCGGCTGTGCCATGGTGGGCGAGGATAGGGGGCAAGCGATCCGCGAATTGTCCGGGAGATCGTCGTAGCAACGCCAATCGCATCTGCGGTGTCGAGATCTCTCCGTCAGCCCACGGCAGGATCAGCTGCTCAGCCACCAGTCGTATCCTTCGGATCTGCGGAATATCTCCATCGACGATGCGGCGCAGCATCCCTTCTGAATACGTGCCGAAGAAATCACTCGGTCCGAAATAGTCGACGACGGCCTCGATGCCGGGTTCTCGTGCTGCCGCCAGCAGGGCAACCGTGGCGCCCGCGCTCAGCCCCAGCGCCGCCGCTCGGCCGTCCATGATCTGTGGCATCGACCAGGCGACCTGCAGAAGGCCGAGAGCGTCGGCGATCTCGCCATCCAACAGAGAGCGTTCTCCCTCCGACCGAAACCTTTGACTACCCAGACGCAGAGACTGGCCCCGATAAGAGGGAATCACATAGGCGAACTGGTCGCCGCGCAGTCCGGCGACGGCGGTCAGTACGAGAACGGCACTCTCAAACTGAATGCCCTCGACGTCGAAGTGGCAGTAGAGGAGCGCAGGCAGGGCCGCCGTCGCACCGACGGGATACGTGATGGCGCCGACATGTCGTTCACTCTCTACCACATGAGACACGATGCGGACCACCACAGATCGTGAGGCGATCCTGACCGTGTCGACTGCCTCGGTCCGCACCTGTGTCGCCATTGCCGGGGGGGGCCAGTCTGCCAGGACACCCTGTTTTTCTGCGGCTGTGGGTGGCTGAAACAGGGCCGAGAAATCGGCGCCTCCCGGTGTGGTGTCCGGGGCGGGGCCCGTGGGATCTTCTCCACAACCAGCCAGTGCGAGCAGGGCACCTGCGAACAACCATCGACCGTGTGACCTGTGCCCCGACCGCATCTGTAGCTCCCGTGGAATGGCTCGTGCCAACGCTTGCCCTGGTGGTCCGTGAGGATGAGCGAAAAGCCCGAAGGTGAATACAAAGAAGGAGAGGATCCGCAACGGATCCTCTCCTTGTTCTGCGTCGGACCAAGCATGATCCGGTCAGATCGGCGACGGTGCTGCCGCCGTCCCTACATCGCGGGGCAGAGTATGGTGGCCGCAGTCATGTAATAGACCTACGACCACCCTACGTAGTCCGGTTCCATGAACGCCTCCTGTTACAGGACGTGAGACATCATGGGTCGCGATAAAACCTGTTGCGAAGGTATCGAAGTTCGAATGAATGTGTCAAGAATATTCAACTACAGATGGGGCTGGATTTCCTCCCACTCGGGAAATCGGCCCTGTTCGAGCTTCGAAAACACGAGTTCTCCATCAACAGTGACCTCGAACCGCCCACCGCGGTGGGGGACGATCGTCAACTGCTGCAGGTCGAGTTTCTTTGTAGCCAGGATTTGTTCCGCCAAACTGACGGTTTGGGAGATATACCCTCAACTGGCGCAGTATTGGATTTCGACACGGTCCGCCAAGGTCAGCTCCTGGTAAGGGGTGGATGAGGTCGTTGGGGCATCTTCTATCGGTGGAGGAACTGTTCCAACTGTTGCTGCAACTCATCGAGCAATGTATTGGCCGAGTAAGTTCCGCGTGCGCCAGAGCCCATGCGTGGGTCTTGTCCCATCTGGGCAAACAACGGTTGCGCCGGATCGAATTCGACAGCCGGATGTTGTTCAGACTTCTCTGGCGGCCCCGATTTCGGCCAGATGTCTGACCCACCTCGGCCAGAGGTCATGGCTTTCATGTCCACCAGGTCAGGGAATAGCGCCAAGCCATAGGAGGTCTCCTCCAGAGCCGCATGATCGCCTGACAGACCGAGATCTCCGCCGACGGTCAACTCGGTGCCGGCCAGAATCAAGCCTTGGTCGTTGTCAGCACGCAAGGAGGGGACGATACGATCCAGAGTCTGTTGCCAGGGATAGTGACCTGCCAACAGAACGATGGCACGGAAGCCGTGATCAAACAGCTGCCCAACGGTGTTGGTCACGATCTCGGCATAGGCCGATTCGGGTTGATAGTGGGTCCAGCGGAACACATGATGGCCTCCACCGCCTCCCCACCACATCGTAGGCAGAATGATCCCGCCGACCCGGCGTGCCAATCGTTCGCACAATCCATCCGCCTTGAGGCCGTCGAAGCCGATGGGCAGATGCCAGCTATGGTGTTCCAGCAACCCCAGCGGCCAGTACGCCACAGGTGACTTGGCCACCATCGCCGACAGTTCATCGGGGCGCATCCGTTCGTAGCGACCGTACTCAGCGTCGACAGTCATGGTCGCCTGCTCAAGGCGTGCAGCAGGCGACGCCTGCCTGAAACGCGTCCGGAGCTGGGGGCAACGACGAATGAGGCGGGCAGGGCTGGCAGATCCGGGATCGCCTCGTCGAACTGGCTGAGGAAGGTGGCCACCCGGACGCCGATCACCTGCAGACCGGCAGGCAGATGACGACTGAGCGTGACCTGTTCATTGAGACATCGGGCCGCCTCGGAGGCCTTCTCGGCCGCCTCTCGAACACGCTGATGCGCCTGACGCCGACGGCTGGCATCCTCTGTCACGGCGTGGTCCAATTCATGAGCGGCTGCGTGTTGGGCACCAGGCAACACACTGACCAAACCGTGTTTCATGTAGACGGGAGTGTCGGTCTGCGGCTCAGAAGGGGCCAGGCACGCGCCGAGTTGCTCGATGTTGAAACGTCGGACACTCAGCTCCAGCCTCGTCTTTTCGATCAGTGCCGAAACCTGCTCGCGGTGGATCTCTGCGTCGCGGCGATCCGGCAAGGGCTGGGGGAGCATGTCATTGTCGCGCATGAGGCGACCGGCCACCCGTTGCTCCGGGTCTGCGTGAAAATACCCGTGCAGGTCCAGAGGCTGACCTTTGCCCGGAAGATGTCGATGCATCGGCGCTGGCCGCTTCTGTCAGGATGTCATTGAGATTGGTTGTTGTCGGTGTGCCGTCAGGATTCCGGCGGAGTCGACGGGCCATCAGATCGCCTTGCGGAGGTATTGTATGGCGAAGGTAAGGACTTGCTCACACCTGCGCATCGCCCGTCAACATTCGGCGCCGCGGACGTCACCACCGTAGATAGCCATGCGTTCCTCGGCGGTCGTCTCTTGTGTGCTGGCCGGTCGATAATGGAACTGCAGCGCACGTCGCCGTTGGTCGGACCGGTTGATGGGGCTGCCGTGCTGGGTCAGTCCGTGCCAGATCAGAGCACCCCCGGCGGGTAGGGGGACGGCCAGGTCACGACCTCGATCGATCTGCGTATCACAGATCTGCCAATCACGCCGTTTGAAGTGTTCCATGGGGCCTAGCAGGTGCGAGCCAGGCTGCATCCGAAGTGCACCATTGTCTACGTTCGCATCCTCCAATGCAATCCACACACCAATGACTGGTGTGTCGATGGGCACGTTGAAGTAGGCCATGTCCTGATGCCATGGTTTCTCACTGCCCCCGGGGGGCTTGAGCAGTGCCATGTCCTGGAACAGGTGGGGCTGTTGGCCATCCATCAACAGCGACACGACGGCGAGCAGATCGGTGTCGTATGCCAGTTCATGAAGTCGGGGATCGAAGTCGACGAAACGCATCAGCTTGCGCACGGCTCGACGGCGGGCATCGCCCTTCAGTTCGGATTTGTCACCGTGGCCGGGTTCGAACTGAACACCGCGAAAGTCGGGCACCATGCCATCGATCAGGTCATCTACGGCCTGTATTGCCGCCTGCGTACGTTCGATGGAGATGGCCTTGCCGATGACGAGGAATCCGTCACGATCAAACATCGATTTTCTATCATGGGCGCAGGACAAATCGTTCAGGCGATGAGGGGCCGCCTGAACGGAATACAGGTCCAAGTCATGGTCGAGGACACCACTCATCCGCTGGCGGCGACCTCGGTGTCTCGCACGAGAATCGCCGCGGGCAGAAGGACGCAATACCCTCCCACCAACAGAATGGGTGCCGCAGTCAGTGACAGGAAACCGTCTGCAGGGGGGATGCTCAGCAGCACATACCCCAGACCGATCACAGCCAGGGAAGCACCAAAAAGAATCCAGTTGCGACGACCAAAAGGCAACTCTGAGTGGCTCACAGTCTGCCTATCGCTTTTCGCGGATGCGGGCTGCACGACCCTTGCGGTCGCGCAGATAGAAGAGGCGTGCGCGGCGCACACGGCCAATTCGGGTGCGCTCGATCTTGGCAATCCGGGGCGAGTGCACGGGGAAGATTCTCTCGACGGCGATCCCCTGCGTCACCTTGCGCACCGTAAAGGTCTCGTGCACACCGGAGCCACGTCGCTGAAGCACATCTCCTTCGAAGATCTGTACACGTTCCTTCTCACCTTCGATGACGCGCACGTGAACACGCAGCGTGTCACCGGCGCCAAACTCCGGCAGGTCGCTCTTGATCTGATCCGCGGTGATCTCGCGGAGTAGGGTGGCATCCATGGCTCAATCTCTTTCTGAGTGGTAGCGGTCGCTGTCAGGCATACGCCCGTGTCACGACCGGTTCATTCTTCTTTTTTCCGTCGCCAATCAGCAACTTGGCGCCGCTCTTCTTCATCCAGGTCGGCCCGCTCGAGCAAGTCGGGGCGTCGTTCGAACGTCCGCCGCAATGCCTGGCGTCGTCTCCATGACTGTACTTGCCCGTGATCGCCACCGAGCAGGACCTGCGGCACTTCCTCTCCACCGTGGGAGGCAGGCCGCGTGTACCACGGGCAATCCAGTAGCCCGTCGTCATGAAAGCTGTCGGCCATGGCCGAACTGAAGTTACCCAACACGCCGGGAATCAGCCGGGTCACAGCGTCGATCAAGACCAGCGCAGCCGGTTCTCCACCGGTCAGAACATAGTCACCAATCGAGATCTCTTGGTCGATGAGCTGCCGTCTCGCCCGCTCATCGACCCCCTTGTAGTGCCCACACAGCAGAACCATATGCGACTGCAGCGACAGTTCCGCTGCCAGATCCTGCGTGAGCGGTTCGCCGTCGGCGCTCAGATGGATGCAGTGCCCGTTGGCGAACTGATTCTCTGTCCAGCACGCTGCGACAGGTCCGGGCTTGATCACCATGCCACCACCACCGCCATACGGCGTGTCATCGACGGTACGGTGCCGATCCTGAGAGTATGTCCGCAGGTCATGGAGGTTGACCTCCAATTGCCCGCCCTCAATCGCACGACCGACAATGCTGGTGGCAAGGGGCTCGACGAAGAACCGGGGGAATAGGGTGACGATGTCGACCTGCATCCGCCTTCAGCCCTCGAAGAGTTCCTCCACACCCCGAACTCTGATCTGTCGTGCCTGCGTATCGACAGACTCGACGAAATCTCCCACCATGGGAACCATCGCCTCGCCGCCTCGCGGGCGGCGCACGACAATCACATCTGCAGAGGGCATCGGTAACACCTGGGTCACGGCCCCCAGATCGACATCATCGGCATCCACGACCTGACATCCGATCAGGTCAAAGACATAGTGCTGGCCCTCGGGCAGGGGAGCCAACTGATCCTTGGGGATCGTGACATATCCTTTTAGCACCCGCTCCCGAGCTTCTTCCGGCGTGTCGATTCCTGCAAACTTCAGCAACACAATGGTGCCTTCCGGGCGCCAGTCTTCAATCTTCAATTCGATGGGCTCTCGTCGATCGATCTCGACAACGACGTCTTCCACCGCTTCGAAGCGCTGCGGATCGTCGGTCAGAGGTTCGGTTACGACCCATCCACGCACACCCTTGGTGCGTGTCAGATAACCGATGGTGATCCGCTCATCCATCGCGCATCATCACCCCATCAGGCAGCCCGAACCACCCGTAGGGGAATGCTTCGTTATGACTCGTCTGTGGCCTCGCCCTCAGCGGGCGGCTCGGTCGCGGCCTCCTCGGCGGCAGGCGTCTCAGCAGCGTCAGCAACAGCTTCCTCAGCAGGCGCCTCGGCCACAGCTTCTTCGGCGGCCGGTGCTGACGAAGAAGCCAGCTTCTTGCGTCGCTTGGGTTTGTCGTGGCTGAGGGCGCCTTCCTTCTCGACGCCTTCCTCTCCGGCATACTTGGCGAGGGTGCCCTTGCTCTTGAGCAGATCATGGACGGTCTCAGACATCTGGGCGCCATTGCGCAACCACTGCAGGGCGGCCTCCTCGTCAAGGTCGAACACAGCCGCCATCGGATCGTAGGTGCCGAGCTCGGCCAGCGCCTGTCCAGAGCTTGGTGCATTCGCATTCATGGCGACGATGCGGTAAAAGGGATGTTTCTTTCGTCCCAGTCGTTTCAGTCGAAGCTTGACCAACGGTTCACTCCTTGGTGGTGTGGGGCATCTTGTTCAATATCTGTCGTGTCAGCCGGTCATCGGCAGGGAAGGCATCTTTGGCCCCCCACGCCCTCGACGTGAAGGCCGACTCATCTGTTTCATCATCTTCTGCATCGCATTGAACTGTTTCACAAGGCGATTGACATCCTGCACAGTCGTTCCACTGCCCTTGGCAATCCGCTTGCGGCGACTGCCATTGAGGATCCGTGGGTGCGATCGCTCATCGCGAGTCATGGAACCGATGATCGCCTCCACCTGGCCGAGGGCGGACTCATCGATCTGCTGGCCCTGCAGAGCCTTGCCGGCGCCGGGAATCATGCCCAGCAGCTGATCCAGGGGGCCCATCTTACGCACGACCTGCAACTGGGAACGAAAATCATCGAAGGTGAATCGCTGCTTTCGCAGCTTCTCCTCCATGCTCTGGGCCTGCTCTTTGTCGAAGACCGCTTCGGCCCTCTCGACCAGCGAAAGAACATCACCCATGCCGAGAATACGAGAGGCGATACGCTCCGGGTGAAAGGCCTCGAGGGCCTCCACCTTCTCTCCCGTGCCGATGAACTTGATCGGCGCACCGGTGACCTCGCGAACAGAGAGGGCAGCTCCGCCACGGGCATCGCCATCCATTTTCGTCAGCACTACGCCATCAAAGGCCAGTTGCTCGTGGAATCGGCTCGCCGTCTCAACCGCATCCTGACCCAGCATGGCATCGGCCACAAACAGAGTCTCATGAGGAGAGGCGGACTGTTTGATCTGGGTCAACTCGGCCATCATTTCTTCGTCGATACTAAGGCGACCCGCCGTATCGAGGATGACGAGAGATCGATTCGTGACGCGACCCTGCTCCAGACCATCCCGACAGATGTCGATTGGGTTTGAGGAGTCAGCCTCCTCTGGGCCGTAGACAGGCACATCGATCGCGGAACCCAGTGTGCGCAACTGGTCTACCGCAGCTGGCCGGTAGGTGTCGGCGGCGACCAGAAATGGGAGTCGGCCCTGCGCCTTGAAGTGCTGCGCCAGTTTGCCGGCCATCGTCGTCTTGCCACTGCCCTGCAGGCCGACCAGAAGCAGAACCGTAGGCGGGTGGGGGGACAGACGTACAGGCTCGGACGTGGCACCAAGCAATTGCACCAACTCGCTATGAACGATCTTGATGACCTGTTGGCCCGGTGTCAGCGATCGCATGACCTGCTGTCCCACTGCAGCCTCGCGAACACGCGCGAGGAAGGCCTTGGCCACCTTGAAGTTGACATCCGCCTCGAGTAAGGCGCGACGGATCTCACGCAGAGATTCGTCGAGGGCTTTCTCGGTGATCTTGCCCTGCCCGCGCAGATTGCGGAAGACGTTGTCCAGTCGATCTGTAAGGCGATCGAACAAGCTGGGATTCTCTCCAGTGGAGTGGGATGCGAGCTAGCTGCCAGTTGCCGTTACGCAGATCCAACAGGGATCTTCAAGTAACCAGATGGAAGCTGTTAAATATAGGAGCCGGAACGAGATCTGGAAAGAGTTGGGGGCGCTCGTGCCTCGAGTAGGTGCCCCTCGATTCAGCCTGTGCGGATGATCTGGATCGCCTCGGTCGCGTCAGCTGCGCCAAAAACGGAGGATCCAGCGACAAGCCAGCGGGCCCCCGCCTTCCGGCAGAGGGCCGCATTCTTCGGCCCAACACCCCCATCGATCTCGAGAGCGACGGTCAGGCCCTGGCTGTCTATCTCTTCCCGCACACGGCGAACCTTCGACAACACGCGGTCCTGAAAGGATTGTCCGCCAAACCCCGGTTGAACGGACATGATCAGCGCAAGATCGATGTCCGGCAGATACGGGAGCATCCCATCGATTTCGGTCCCCGGGTTGACGGCCAGGCCACAACTGATGCCGCGATCGCGGATGGCACGCAGCACGGGCGCCGGTTCGGGGCATGCCTCGAGATGGATCGTCAGGAAATCTGCTCCCGCATCGACAAAGGGGCCCACATACTCGAGGGGGTCAGTCAACATCAGATGCGTATCGAGTTCGAGATCTGTACAGCGACGAATGGCCTCTACGACGGGAATCCCGTAGCTGAGGTTGGGGACAAAATGGCCGTCCATGATATCCAGATGGAGCAGGTCGGCCCCCGCCGCGGCGACACGGTCAATGTCTGCGGCCAACTGAGAAAAATCAGAGGCCAACAGCGAGGGGGCGATGCAGACGGATTGCGAATCAGCGACCATGTGAATTCACTCGGGTTTGGGGACCGGCCGAACGCTCACGACCAGGTCGATGGGAGTATGCCGGGGCAGCAGGGTGCCACCGGCTGGTTGTTGGACGAGAATCTGGCCGGGTAGCACGTGCTCGGCGACACGTTCATCGATGTTGCCGAGTCTCATTTCATACTTGGCCAACGTGTCCTCGACCGTATCGATCGATAACCCCACCACGTCGGGGACGTTCTTCGGCTCAAAGGGTGATCCGCTACTCACGACCAGGTCGACCTGGGCGCGACGGGGCAACTCGATTCCGGCCACGGGCTGCTGTCTCAATACAACGCCCACTGGGATCGCGGTTGAAGACTCCTGCAGAATCGCACCCACCGTCAGCTGATGGCCACGAATCTGCAATTCCGCTTCTCGGTGGGAGCCGCCGGTGACATCTGGCACCGGATACCGACGTGGCCCCCGGCTTACATCGACGAAGACGCGTCGTGCTCTCTTGATGTATTCGCCGCGGCCGGGTTCCTGCTCCAGCACGTGGCCCACGGGGGCGTCTGAAAACACGCTGTCACGAAGGGTGAGACGCAGGCCCATCTGACGAACAAGCCGTTCGGTTTCGGGGATCGTTCGATTCCGCACGTCGGGCACGGTGACCCTCGGCACATCGACGATGCTGGGCATGATCAGGTTGTCGACGATCAGGAGAAACGCCACGCCCGAGCCCCCGACCACACCCGCCGCAATCAGAGCTTTGCGAAGCAGCGATCTCAGCATGGTCACACGGCCTCTCTCGGAATCTGCGGTTCTTCGCCGTGGTCTGCCACCTTCTTCAAACGGACTGCAAAACTCCCATCTCCCTCATCGCGACCGGGTACGCTCTGGAATCGAGGGGGACGGTCGCTGGTATCTTCGTCGAGTCGGGCGTCCGGCTGTTGAGCGAGAAAGGACTCAACGACTTGGTCATTCTCTTCCATCTCCAGCGAGCAGGTGCTGTACACGAGGACACCCCCCACGCGCAGATGCCGAAAGCCACTGTGCAACAGCTGCAGTTGCCGCTTTGCATGTCGTGGCAGATCCTCGGCTCGCTTGTTCCATCGTGCATCGGGGTGGCGCCGGAATACGCCCGTGCCACTGCACGGTGCATCGACCAGCACGCGATCAAAGCCGGTCCTCTGACCGAGAGGAATTTCGTCGCCATCGCTGGCGACACAGCGGATGGACGACAGCCCCAGCCGCTGCGTGCTCTGGCGCAGCAGGCGCAGTCGCTGAGGAGATCGATCGACGGCAATGAGTTCGATCTCATCTTTCCCGGCGATGGCCGCCTGAATCGCTTTGCCACCCGGTGCCGCGCAAAGATCCAGACAACGCTCGCCGATGGCGGGCGCCAGCATTCGCACAGGCTCCGAAGCGGCCACATCCTGTACGTAAGCCTGACCCTTTACGAAAGCCGGACTCTGAAAGAAGCCTTCGGGAGCCGACACTTCGTACGTCGTCTCATCGACCTGTCGAGGATGCGCACCGGCAGGGAGATTGCGGAGAAACTCGTCGTGACCGGCGCGCAACGGATTTCTGCGCGCATAGAGAAGAGGGTGTTCGTTGTTAGCGCGCAACAGAGCTTCCGTCTGTGGGAGTTCCCACCGCGAAAGCCAGCGTTCCACGAGCCAACGCGGATGCGAGTGAACGACCGATAGATGATGGGCCAGGTTCGTTTCCCGATCCGGGTAGGCGATCGGTTCATCGGCGCGCGTGAGATTGCGCAGGACGGCATTCGCGTAGGAGGCCGCCCCACGGTGCTCGAAGCATTTGGTCAGTTCCACGGCCGAGTGGACGGCAGCCCGCGCAGGCACTCGATCGAGCCATCGCATCTGAAAAACCGCCAAGCGAAGTGCGTGGCGGACGGTAGCCGTCAACTCGGGCAAAGGGCGTTTCGAATGGGGACGAAGGATCCAATCGATGTGTAAGCGCCATTTCGTGACGCCCGCCACCAACTGGCGTACGAATCGTAGATCGCGACCATCCAGATCTCGGGCCGGGTCCGCGTCGATGTCGCCAGCCGTCTCAACTGCGAGTTCACCGATCAGTTCGTCGAGCGGACGATTCTCGGACTCCGCCCGGCAGAGGAGTGTCAGGGCCAGTGTCCGGGCCGGATCGGCGGAAGATCCGGTGCCGGCGCTGCTCTTCACGTGTGTTCGCATCGAACCGTTTCCATGGAGCGGCAAAGATAGGCTGAAGGTACATACTCACAACCATGGGTGGCTTCACTGCTTGACCCGGTTCGGGGCCCTTCTGACATTGTCCCTGCTGGCGATCAGATCCTGAGCATCCCCCCAACGCTCTCCCCGTTGAAGTGGTCCTGCATGCGTCTTTTTCCCGTCTGGCAGGTAGCCCATGAGGGAGCTTACGACTCTCTTCTGGATGTGCTGCTGGCCACGCGTCACCTACAACTGACAGATCTTCAAGTCGGCCCCGAGGCCCTGCATCGTCCCGAGTTGCTCGTAGACCTCGAACGCGGTGCAGAGCGAATCGAACGGGCCATCCGGCGCGGCGAAACTCTCGTCGTCTACGGCGACTACGATGTGGATGGCGTGACCAGCACGGCACTGATCATGGATTTCCTCGAACGTGCCGGCGCTCAGTGCCACTATCTGCTTCCACATCGACACACCGATGGCTACGGACTCAAACCCCCGGGTGTGGAGCGAGCACTGAAGCTGGGTGCGAGTCTGATCATCACCGTCGACAATGGGATCTCCGCCTTCGATGCGTTGAAGCTTGCCCAGCAGGAAGGCGTTGATGTTGTGGTCATCGATCACCACCGACAGAATGAGGATCTGCCACCTGCTCACAGCATCATCAATCCGAATCGCCGCGACTGTGACTACCCCTTCAAGGGACTGGCCGGTGTAGGCGTCACGTTCAAGGTTGTGCAGTTGCTGAGTGAGGCCTTCCTGGCCGCCGACGAACGACGGCGTTACCTCAATGATCTGCTTGATCTGGTCGTGCTCGGCACGGTAGCCGATGTGGTTCCCCTGCTCGATGAGAATCGAATTCTCGTCAAATACGGCCTGCGAGCGGCCGAGCGGACACGCCGACCGGGCCTGCGTGAATTGCGCACCGTCGCTCGCTGCGACCGGACCGCCCTCGATACGCAGGCGATCGCATTCTATCTCGGCCCCCGACTCAACGTAGCTGGGCGTCTCGAGAAACCGGATCTGGCTCTTGAACTGCTGCGCACGACAGATGGCGAAGACGCGCGCGAACGTGCCGCCTATCTGCACGATCTGAATCGTCAGCGTCAACAACTGGAGAAAGAGGGGATGCAGGAGGCGGCGAGTCTGGTGACCGAAGAGATCCTGGCCCGCGAGCATCTGCTGTGTACCCTCGGTGAATCGTGGGATCTGGGTGTTATCGGTCTGCTGGCCAGCAAAATCTCCGAGTCTCACTGGCGTCCCGCCGTTGCGGTCACCGACGTGAGGCGTGACGGACTCTACGTCGGGTCGGCGCGCAGCATTCCGGGATACGACATCAACGATGGAATCGTCGCCTGCCGTGAGCATCTGACCACCTACGGCGGCCACGCGGCAGCGGCGGGATTCTCGTTGGAAGCGGATCGATACGAAGCGTTTCGAGCAGATCTGATTGATCACGCCAACCAGAACATCACCACCGATCAGCTGCAGGCTCACCTCGATATCGATGTTGAACTGGCCGAAATCGACGTGGACATGGCAACTATCGAGCAACTGCGCGACCTGGAACCTTTCGGGCAAGGTAATCCCATGCCCGTGTTCTGCTGTCGTGATCTGGAAATCATGGCACTGACGCGCGTCGGAAAAGAGGGGGAGCATCTGAAGCTGAGTCTGCGAGTCAATGGCCGACCTCGCACCGCCATGTGGTTCCGACACGGAGAGCGGGGGCGCGAACTGACCATTGGTCAACGGGTCGACATCGCCTTTCAGCTCTCGGAGGATACGTTCAACGGAATGGGGATGGTGCAGATGCTGGTAAAGGATCTCGACGACGGGATCGATACACCGGTCACGACCGTCGAACGGGAGCCAGAGATCATGGCAAGCTCCTGATGATTGCGTCCCTGAGGTCCTGTTCACTACTACGACCCACATTGCAAGCCAGGGGCAGACCCACCACGCACCCAGCACATTCGACGGAGGAAGGGAAGGGACATTGATCAGTTCAGACTACACGCCAGATCTGTGCATCAGAGACGCCACCTCGCGCATTGTCCTGCTGGTGATCGACGGGCTGGGGGGACTGCCCCATCCCGAGACCGGCCGGTCCGAACTGGAGACGGCATCGCTGCCCCATCTAGACCAGCTCGCGCGGCGGGCATCCTGCGGCGTGTTGTCTCCCCTGGGGCCAGGATTCACCCCGGGTTCCGGCCCGGCTCATCTGGCGCTGTTTGGATACGATCCATGGACGAGTGACATCGGCCGCGGTGCCTTGTCAGCCCTGGGGCTGGGTCTGGATTTCTCGCCAGGCGACGTGGCGGCAAGACTCAACTTCTGCACGATCGATGAGCAGGGCCTGGTCACCGATCGTCGAGCGGGCAGGATTCCCACAGAGGTGTGTGAGCGTCTGTGCAAGATCCTCGGCCAGGTGGACATCGAAGGCGTCGAGGTCTGCGTCGCGCCGGAGATGGAATACAGGGCCGCCGTCGTGTTCCGCGGCGAGGGCCTTGCGGCGGGGGTGAGTGACTCGGATCCGCAGGTGACGGGTCATGCCCCGCTCCCACTTCGGGGCTCCGGCGACCAGGACGACCGCATGATCGACGTGGCGGAACAGTTCCTTGTCCAGGCCCGCCAGCTTCTGGCTCAGGAATCACCGGCCAACATGGTTCTGATTCGTGGTTTTGGAGCCTATCCCTCTCTGGCCACAATGCAGCAGGCCTATGGACTGACGCCGGTGGGTATCGCCGGTTACCCGATGTATCGCGGCGTGGCGCGCGCTGTGGGCATGGAGACTCCCGACACGGAATATGATCTGGCCTCCGAAACTCAACTGCTGACACGACTCTGGCACGACACACAAGCTGACTTCTTCTACGTACACGTGAAGAAGACCGACTCGGCGGGCGAAGATGGCAACTTCGACCTGAAGGTGAGTTTGCTGGAAGAGGCAGACACCTATCTGCCCGCGATCACCGATCTCGACCCGGACGTGTTGATTGTCACGGGCGATCACTCAACGCCTTCAACGATGGGCAGCCACAGCTGGCATCCGATACCTGTTGCGGTGGCCAGTCAGCGAGCCCTACCGATGCCCTCGGCGACCTTCGACGAACGAGGTTGTTCCCTGGGTTCGCTGGGCCATCTGCCCTCCTCATCCCTGATGGTGCTGGCGCTGGCACATGCAGGAAGACTGAGCAAGTTCGGGGCATAAGTGCGACGCCCTAGGTTTCTGCATTGATCCATCCGCTACGCATCGCTCATCGCGGAGCCTCTGCCCAGGCCCCGGAGAATACCCTCGCTGCCCTGGAGATGGCGATTCAGGAGGGTGTCGATCTGCTGGAGATCGACGTGCGTGCCAGTGCCGATGGCGAGGTAGTGGTCATCCACGATCCGACGCTCGATCGGACGACCGATCGCACAGGCCTCGTGGCCGAGCTCACCTACGACGAGATCCTGAAGGCCGATGCCGGCTCCTGGTTCTCAAGAAAATTCGCGAAGGAAGCGATCCCTACCCTCGCAGAGGTTCTGGAACTGGCCCGTCATCGAGCGGTCGTGCTCATCGAAATCAAGGCCGACCACATGGCCGAAAAAGTGCTCCAGCAGATCCAGGCCGTCGATGCCCAAGATGGGGTCGTGATCCAGTCCTTCGAAGCCGAAACGGTGCGACGCGTGAATCTCATCGACCCCAAGACGCCGACGGCCCTGCTGATGGGGGAGTTTCCCAAAGCGCCTTCTCGCTTGAGGGCGCGCCGGCTGGCGCGTGAGGTGTTGGGCGTTGGTGCAAACACGTTGTCAATCTGGCATGCAGCCCTCACCCCCGTCTTCCATGAAGAGATGCGCAAGCGTGGCTTGAGCGTATGGGTCTGGACTGTTGACGAAGACATCGTCATGCGCGACATGACCCAACTCGGTGTGCAAGGAATCATTACCAACCACCCGCAGCGTCTGAATCAGGTCTTGGCCGACCTCGAACAACAGGGAGCCATCCTCTCCCCACTCGGTCGACGCCAACGGCTCAAACCGAGTCGCTGGGGACGGCGCCGTCGGTTACGTCGTCTGGGCGACCAGCGCCGCCGCGACGGTGGTTAGTCAGCTGAGGAACACTCTCACAAGTCCAGCGTTCTAAGGAAGTTGCGACGATTCTCGGCTTGACGATCTGCCAGCGCGGCCGCTATATTGACGCGTGATTGTGAAGGCGGTCGGAGTTGGGGCCGAGTCTTGGTCAGGAGTTGTGATTTTGGCAGATAATGGAATCGGATACTCGCCCCTGCTTGTGGGGTTGACCGATGCAGAGGTCGAGACACTTCTGGCAGCGGCTGAGGAACGTAGCTACGGCGACGGTGAACTCATCGTCGAACAGAATACGCCGTCCGACTGCCTCTTCATCCTGACCGATGGTGCGGTCCAGGTCGAACACCGGGAGGGTGCTCGTAGTATTCCCATCGCTCGCCTGGATCAGTCCGGCGAATTCTTCGGCGAAATGTCCCTCATCGATATCCTCCCGCGATCAGCCGATATTCGTGCCTGCGGCCAACGATGGTTCTCGCCTTCCCGAAGCAGGCTCTGACCACCGTGTTCACCGAGGGACCGCGGGTTCAGATGACACTCATCCTCAACATTTCCCGGATCGTCGAGTTGTCCGGTTGAGAGATAGAGGCCGTGATTTATGCGTCCATCGCATTTGCCATCTTTCTCCTCGTTGTGGTGGCCGTCAAGTACCTGGCCCCCACACCCAAGGGCTGTCCGCAATGTGGCCAGGGGCGTGTCGATGACCATCCTCTGTGCACAAACTGTGGCTGGATCTTTGACGTCGATGATGAAGACGATGACGATGGCCCGCACGAATCTGAATCCGAATCAGAATTGCCTTGGAGCACCTGAGATGATGTGCACAGTGCCGGCCGTCGACGGGGCGCCAAGAGGAGGGTGGTAGCCGATGGAATGGGTGCTGGCGCTGCTGGCCGTGGGCTGTCTGTTCTTCGCAGCTCAGGTCATCATCGACTACTACCGCTACAAACGCGCCATCGAGCCTCGCCTCGACCGGGCTGATGAACTGCGCGATGAACTGCAGGGCAAGATCGACCAGGCCAATGAGCAGTTGACCGAGACTCGATCAACCCTTGACCCGGCCAGGGAAGAAGTGGCTCAGCTGGAGCGCGAATACTCAGAATTGCAGAATCAGGTCCGTCAGGAGACGGACCAACAACGCCCGACGCGACCGAATAAGCGCTTGGAGCGGTGACGGACTCCTGCATCAGGCCTCCTTTGGCCTTGACAAGTCTTCGATTCGGTCTGTAGTTTGTGCCTACTGTAGATAAGCCGTATTCACAACAAGCAGTTACCGTCAAAATCGACCGAGCAATGTCGCGGTCTGGGCCTGATCAAATCTAGTCGGGTCTGCACCGAACGATCGGTCCGGAGGACATCATAATGCGGGTATCGTCCCGGTGGATTTCGCTTGTCGCTCTCTGTTGCGTGGCTATGCTGGCTGCGTGCGGCGGCGACGGCCCCCAGGCGGACCTCGATGCCGCCAAGGCGGCTCTCGACGGCGCCAAGGCAGCAGGCGCCGAGACATACGCCAGCAGTGAACTGTCGGCCGCTCAGAGCGCGTACACCGCCGCCAAGAGTGCCTTTGATGAAGAGGCCGGCAAGATGTTCAAGGACTGGGAGCCTATCGCTTCTCAGATCTCCGACGCCAAGGCCAAGGCCGATCGCGCCCGGAGTTCCGCTTCATCCGCCAAGTCACAGGCCAAGAGTGGTGCGGACGGTGCGATTGCCGCCGCTGCTGCTGCCGTCTCCAGTGCTCGTGAAGCTCTTGATGCGGCACCTGCCGGCAAAGGCACCGAAGGCGACATCGAAGAGTTGAGTGCTGCCCTCGACGCTGCTGACGCCGATCTGAGCGCCGCCCGTTCCGCTTCGGCTCGCGAAGACTTCGCCAGTGCTTCGACGAAGGCTGGAAGCGCGCGTTCGAAGGCCGCCGACGTGAGCACAGGTGTTGCCAGTGCCGTCGCCAGGTATGAGGAGCTCGTCGAGAAGAACACGCCCTGGTACATGCGGGGTAGCTGAGCCCGCTGCATTTGACTTGAGGGTTTCACGTTCAGGACTCGACCAACGATGAACAAGAAAAACGACCGGAGAGGATTTCCTCTCCGGTCGTTTTGCATGTACGTCGCTCTGTCGCTGCTGCAGCCGTTGCTCGCCGTCGCATCTTCGACGACGGATTCAGTACATCAGGACCATCGCCGTCTACTTCAGGAGTTGACGTCAGCGCAGACGATGGCAACGCCGTATCTGGTCATCGACACCCGTGACAACGTCGTTCAGCTGCGTGACACAGACCATCGACTGTTGCGCTCGGCCGTCGCGGCCACAGGGGCGGCCCGTCGTTTTCAGGGACGGGAGAAATTGTGGAAGTGGAGTTGGAAGTTTGCCACACCCAGTGGTCGTTTCAGCATTCTGCGAAAGGTCAGCGATCCGTTGTGGGTCAAGCCGGACTGGCACTTTCTTGAAGTGGGAGAACAGGTCCCCGTCTTCGCCGAAGACCCACGTCGATTCCAGCGAGGCGTGCTCGGTCGATACGCGCTCTATTTCGCCAAGGATCTGATGATTCACGGCACTTTGTACGAGGTCAACCTCGGCAAGTCGATCACCCATGGCTGCGTCCGCGTCGGCGCTGAAGATCTGGAATACCTCTACGAACACGTCGATGTGGGATGGCCCGTCTACATCTACTGACGCGTCTCATTTTGGCCTGCCCATGTCAGCCACGGTTTCTGTCGCGGGCCTGGCGAACCCGCGATTTCTTGATGCTGTGCAGCGTCTGGCTGTGGGTGGGGTCCGTGGCCGCCGACGCAGACGCCCCTCTTCATCAGATCAACGCGTCCCTTGCCCAGTGGCTCGAACTGGCACGAACCGACGCACCTTATCTGGTCATCGATCACGAGGCCGCCCGGGTTCGTCTCTATCATCAGGCTGCCCTGTTGCGCACGTGCCCGGCCCAACTGTCGCAGCCGCCCGCAGTCGTGGGTCCTTCGGCACCTCTCGCGGTGGCCGACCACTTGAGACGCGCCAGACCAGCCGGTCCCTACGATCGTGTGCAAGCCGGTCCCTTCGATTGGGAACGGTATCTGGCCGATGCGGCGACCGAAACATCGGCCCTCTTGCTTACCGATGAAACCCTCATCTCGGCTTCGGAGATCTGGAAGTCACCCCACGATATTCGCCTGCAACCACACGACCTGCAGGCCCTGTTCGACGCTGTCGATGACAGCACTCTTGTCGTTCGGCTGCCGCAGGGGTGGTCTTCCGTTCAGGAGGCACCGTGACCCTCCAGGCTGGCTGGGCAGCCGTCGAAATCACACCACCTGTCGGGACCGATATGGGAGGCTATTGGGGGCGCTCAGGGCCGAGTCTGGGGATCCATGATCCACTGTATGGACGTGTGTTGGTCTTTGAGCTCCATGGGCAACGCGTCGGAGTGGTCAGTCTCGACCTGGTCGGTCTCGGCGCCCATGTCGCCCAACAGTTGTGTGAACGGATCAGCGCACGTATCGATTCCTCACCCGAGAATCTGCTGCTGTGCGCGACCCACACCCATAGTGGACCCCTGAGTCTGTCCTTTCGAGGCATGGGGGAGGTCCCCGTCGAATACGTGGAGGGACTGGCGCCGATGCTGATCGAGGCCGCGCGCCAGGCCGTAGACGGTCTTGCGCCATGCCACCTGACCACCACGAGTGTCGATGTGGAGATGGCGATCAATCGTCGAGCCCAACTCAGGACACTTCCGGGTGGCCGCGATCCGGCCGGTCTGGTCCCCAGGCAGGCGCATGCTCTGCAGATCGCAACCGATGCAGGCTCTGCAGTACTGGTGCACTATGCCTGTCACCCGGTGATACTCGGGGGTGCCAACCGCCTTCTAAGCGCCGATTGGCCGGGCAGCATGGTCGGCCACATCGAACAGGCCACGGGCGCCGAGCTGGCCATGTTCATCAACGGCGCCTGCGGCGATCTGAACCCCCCCCTGGGGAATGCAGATTTCGATGTCGTCCAACAGCTGGGAATGGTCGTGGGCCGTGCGGTCGTTGAGGGTCTCTCGGGATCTCAGCCCATGCTTGCGGATGCCATTGGTGCAACTCACGAGCGAATCGATCTGCCCCTGATGGACCCACCCTCCGCCCTACGCACAGCAGCCGGAGCTTCCATCGATTCGCTGAAACTGGCGATCAAGAAAGCAGCCTTCAGCGACGACCTGTCCCTGCGCAGGGTCCCCGAGGCTCGTTTGGCCTGGGCGCGGGAGCTGCTGTCGCTTCCACGCGAGGCGATGCGTCACCAGTCCTTTGCCATCAAGGCGCTACGAATCGGCAAACTGCGCCTGATCGGCCTGGAGGGTGAGATCTTCGCACGATACCAGATAGACCTGGAGCAGCACCACGAACTGGCGTGGCTGTGTGGATACGTCGGTGGGTGCGTTGGTTACATCCCCACGGCGGATGAGTATGATCGTGGGGGCTACGAGATCGACGATGCCTACAAGGTGTACCCGAGTGTCTTGATGGTCTCCCCGGATGCCGAGACATTGGTGCGCGCGTCGATCGAGCGCGCTCTGGCCACCCTGGGGTAGGCGTCTGGCTACCTGTCGGGCTACAAGTCTGGGGCGTAGAGGTCAGGTCGCATTGAAGAAACGGGCGTTGGTGCCGCCCTTGCCGACTTTGACCTCCACACGCTTGCGGCATCGAGGACAGGAACCGACATACTTCTTCCCCTCCTTGTCGATATAGGCACGCGCGTAGACATTGCAGCACTGATAGTGAATACCTAAGAATTTCCGTGGCTCTGCCAAGGTTGGCACCTCCTTCGTTCTGAGATAATCAGAGGCGTCCAAATTCGTCAAGGGCGACCATTCGACCCGATCCGAGGGTTGCCGACGGGCTGGGGTTGCGTCATTTTCCTTCGATACCCATGCCCGATTCCATCCCCGATATCGTCACAGATCTCGATACGCCAGATCGTACGTCGCCAGATTTCGATGCCGACGCAGAGTTTGCTGCATCACTCACCGTCGAGCAGCGACAGGCACTGTCATCTCAGCTCGATGAGATCTACCATCAGGTGCCGGCCACGTGCTGCGCCGGCTCGGGCGAGTGCTGCGTGCTGACGGACGACGAGATGCGCGAGGGATATGCGACGATGTTCCCTCTGTATCTGGCCGAGTATGTGCGCATCGCGGAGTATGTGCGGCATGAAGAGCCTGCGGAGCGTGCGCGCGATTTGCTGGGTCATACACAGGAGCGTCCGGGGCAGTGCCCCTTTCTTGGTGCTGATCGCGGGTGCACGATCTATCCCGTGCGGCCTCTGATCTGCCGAACCTACGCCGTGCTCGATAAGGAGACGATCGATGCCGCTGCCAAGCTACACGCTGATGAGATGCCAGAAGAGTGGGTTCGCGGTTTCGTCCGCCGCGAAGGCGCCATGCATTGCCCCAGAGTGACCGTAATGCAGCCGGACAAGCTGGTCCAGCACATCCACAATCTCATCTCCTACACCTATGAACGAACGATGGCGCGGCTGAGCAGGGACGTCTTTGAGCAGCTTCCTGAAGCGCGACGGAAGGCGGTGCGCAAGCAGATTCGGCGACGGGGCTGGCCGACGCGCTGGACGTGGGGCGGCTTCAACGCCTTGGTTCAGGCGCGCGCTTCGTGGATAGAGCAACACCTGAAAACGTACTGGAAACGCGCACAGCTCAACGATCTGGACTGAATCAAAAGACGACAGGAAACTGGTGAGAGAGATCGACGCCACGCAGGCACAGGTGGACGATGTCATCGCGGCTCCCGTCCTAAACGGTGAAGGGCGGGGGAGGAGTCAACGGGTGCTCATTCGGCAGAAGAACTCGACTATCGCTTCGCCGAATGGGAATTGGACGAGTTGATGATGGCCATCAAGCAGATCGCGGTTCGCCCACGCGACGTCGGGCTGACGATGCCGACCGCCGAAGAAAAAGCCGCTGAACGCAAGGCACGAGTACGGGCACGGATCGAAACCTCGGGCAATTTGCCGCCCCTACCCGGTGTTGTCGCGAAGATCGTCGAGATGGTCGATGACGAGCACACGACGGCGCGCCAACTGAGTACTGAGGTCGCCAAGGACCAGGTTGTATCGGCCAAGGTGCTCAAGTTGGTCAATTCCGGGTTCTCTGGATTCAGCCAACCGATTTCAACGATCCCTCATGCGGTGGCCATGCTCGGTTTCGACACCGTGAAGAGTCTCGTACTCAGTTCAGGTGTCCTGGAACTGATGGACCGAGCTCGTCAGGGGCTGTGGGAGCATTCGCTTGCCTGTGCACGCACCTGCACGATCATTGCGGAAGATGCTGCCCTGGATGCGCGGGAAGAGGTCAGTGTCACGGGCCTGTTGCACGATCTTCTCGGTTGCCATCACGGTGAGATCGGCGCCTGGTTGCTGGCCAAGTGGGCCCTGCCACCCAAGCTCATCGAACCGATCTCAGATCACCACGATTTTCGCCCGACCCGCGACCACGCACAACGGACCGCCGCCGTGCATCTGGCCGACGTTCTGGTGCGGGCAGAATCCTTCGGCAACGGGGGGACCGGCGAATCCCACGCCTTCATCCGGAGGCATTGGATGTGCTCGGATTCGATCTGGGTCGTGTCGAACAATTAGTGGCGCGAATGCACCGTGAATTCACCGATATCCCTCGCCACTATCCGGCCCCGGCAGATGGATGAATTGCTGCAGAGGTTTCCTCGGGCGACGCTGGTGGTGGACGACGCGCTCCGCGTTCTGGCCGCCAATGATCGAGCCGTCAGTCTGCTCGGACTCAGAAGCTCTACGGCAGATCTCAAAGATGAGCTGACACGCCAATTGGCGGCAGGGGGCGATGCTACGGGTGATCTTGGCGATGAACTGGCTCTGGCCACAGCGAGACTTGTGGCCGCCCACGACGAGGAAGCCTTTGAATGGCGCCATCAGGATCGCTACTGCGATGTCAACGTCTGCAAAGACTCAGAAGAGGATCGCTTTCTGGTCTTTCTCATCGACGTGACCGATGCCCGTCTCACCGAACGCATTCATCTGGACGCTCGTCACTATATAGAGGCCATTCTCGCGGACATCCCTCTGGGATTGACCGTACTGGACGCGCAACAGCGCATCACCTTCGCCAACCGTCACATGCGTGATCTCTGCCAGCGACTCACGGGCAAGGGAGATCTCGTGGAGCTCATCGGTTCGAATGTGGTCGATCTGGCGTCCGATCCCACGGGCCAGAGATGGCAAGCTGTCTGTGCTCAGGCCATGACGTCTGATACGGCCACCGAGGATGAGCGGGAATCGATGCTGGATGGCGAACTGGTTGTCGCCACGCAGGCGCAGCCCTTGCGGCTGCTCAACAAGAATCTTGACGAGAAGTCGAAAACGAAGCTGGAGCGCATCGAACAGCAGGTGAAGAGAATCTCCGAGGTGACGGAGCGTTTGCGCACGATAGATGAGGTGGCTTCGAGCGAGTATATCACCGATGGGCCCGCGATGGTGGATATTTGGGGCAAAGAGTCAGACACATCACAGGATGTACGGCCTCGAGGGGACAAACAATGAAGAACTATCGTGTTGCCATTCTGGGCTGTCGAGGTCGCGGTACTGCCGCTGCTCGAGCATACCACCAACATCCACGAACAGATCTGGTGGCTCTGTGCGATCTGCTCAAGGAACGGCGAGATACACTGGGGGAGGAATTGGGGGTCGCTGCCCGCTACGACGATTTCCGCCAGATGATCGCCGAGGAATCGCCCGACATCGTGGCGATCCCGACGGGGACTGAATTCCACTACGAATTGGCTATGGCCGTTCTCCAACTGGGCGTGCATATCGACATCGAGAAGCCGCTGTGTCAGACCCTGGACGAGGCCGACCGCGTATTGGCCCGAGCGGCCGACGGTGACCTGCAGATCGCCGTCCACCACCAGGGCCGCTGTGGTGGCTCCATGCGGGCGGTACAGCAGGCTCTGGCAAGCGGTCGAATTGGCACTCTCCGCTATCTACACGGAAGTGGCAAGGGGTACTACGCCGGTTACGGACTGATGAACATCGGCACGCACATGCTCAACAACATGCTGGGTCTTGCTGGCCCCTGCCGCAGTCTGAGCGCGACAGCCCTCGTCGATGGCCGATCGATCACGTCACAGGATGTCATCCCGGCCGCCAACGGGATGGGGTGGATCGCCGGCGAGAACATCACGGCTCAACTCGCCTTCGACGGTGGCGTGACCGGTACCCTACTGCAACACCGGTTCCCCAAAGTCGATTCAACCGCCTATGCCCTCGAAGTGTACGGCACGGAGGGCCGATTGTTCTGGCGCTCGGGGGGGGCATGGTTGCTGCCAGTTCCTCACGATGAGCCGTCGACGGATGCGTCGTGGGAAGACCTCGAGCCCATATGGCCCGCGTCTTTCAGCCCCGACGGGGCAGCGGCAGAAGCGGACTATGCCTTCGTCGACGAATATGTTCAGGCTCTCGACGAGGGCAGGTCACACTGCTGCAGCGGCCAGGAGGGGCGGCACGTGATGGAGATCATGATGGCCATCTTCGAATCCGCGGCACACGGTCGCCGTGTGGAATTGCCCCAGACCGACCGGCAGCATCCGCTCATCAGTTGGCGCGAGCACCATGCACTGGGCGAGCCAGACCCGATGCCGCGTCCCTATGCTGAATGGCTGTCTGCCGAAGATCAGCGGCTAGGCCGTGGCTGAAGCCGCACCGGCTCAGGGGAGATGATGCAGCGACTGTTAAGACTGCTCAATCTGCGGCGCAATGAGGTGCCGCGCCTGAGTCTGGCTGCACTCGCTTTTTTTCTGGTGGCCGTGGACGACGGGATCGTCAAAGCCGTCGCGTCAGGTGTCTTCAATATCCGTGTGGGCCCTCAGCATCTGCCGCAGATGTACAGCTGGATCGCCGTCGTGTTCTTTTCGACGATGGTCGCTCTGTCATGGTTGACCACCAGGGTACAGCGACACCGCCTGGTGCTGAGTCTCTTCGTGTTGTTGGCCATCGTCCTGGCGGCAAATGCCATGGCCTTGCTGGGCGTGGAAACCGGTGCCGTCACCGTCGGTGATGGTTTCTATTCCTTCCTGTTTGTCTCTTCGGAGCTCATCCGCAACGTGGCCGGATTCCAGGTCTGGATCGTGGCGGGGGGAATCTGCTTCGCCTCCAGAGCGAAGGTTCTGTTTCCCCTCCTTGCGGCCAGCACGACCCTGGGTGATATCGGTGGCGGGTTTCTGGTGGGTGGGCTCGGAAGGGTGGGATGGGATTCGTGGCAGATCTACGGTCTGGCAGCACTGAACACGCTGTTTGTCATCGGCCTGCTGCGACCTCTCATGCGAAGGTATTTCGTCACCCCCGCCGGCGAGTCCGGGTCGACGGCGACGATGCGGCAGAATCTTGACTACTTTGCCCGCTCCTCGTATCTGCGATCTCTGTTCATACTCTCGCTGGTCTTGTTCGCCCTCTACACGGCCATTCACTACGGCTTCAATGTGATCGCCCGGGAGAGTTTCCCCGAAGAAGCGCAGATCATGGGACTCTTCGGCGCCTTCTTCGCCCTGGCCGGCGTGGCGACGATGCTGACGACGACAATTCTACTGCGACATATTCTGAGCTGGCTTGGTATCGGCAATGCGTATCTGTGGGTCTGTGTTATCCATGCCGCCGCGGCATTGTTGCTGGTCGGCGTCTTCGGAGACTGGCTGCCCGTCTCGGCGCTGGTGGTCATCTTTGCTATCAATCTGCTCAATTACGTTCTGCTCGATGCAGTGATTGCACCGACCTACCAGGTTCTGATGAAACTGGTACCCGATCGCAACGCTGATGGTACCCGCATGATCATGGAGGGCGGTTTCATGCTCTTCGGTGGGCTTCTTGGGGCGGGCGTCACCGCCCTGCATGCGCAGGATGTCCTGACGCTTTCACAGCTGTTCACCGGACTGGCTGTGGCGAGCGTGGCCATGGCCTGGGTCGGATGGCGTCTGCGGCAGAGTCATCGGCAGATCCTGATTCAGGCTGTGAAGGATCAGGATTTCGACGTGGAGGACGAGCAGGCGATGCAGGCCATGCGGCAGGTCGTGTCAGACTCGGTCGAGTTCCCGCGCAGCCTTCTGCTGCACGCCGATGACGGTGTGCGGGAGATGGGGATCGAAATCCTCAAACAGAATGAGAGTGCTGCGGCCCAGGTCTGCGAACCACTCATCGATCACGACAACCCCAGAATCCGGGCCGCCGCCTGGCAGACGTTGGGTGCCTCCAGTGTGGATCAGACCATCCTCGATCACGCCCTGCGTCACCTCGACGACGAAGATGAACAGGTGCGTCTCAGCGCTGCCACCTGGTCCTCCCAGCTTGTTTCCGGATCAGAGCTGGACCCACAGCAACGCCAGAGCGTCATAGACGCGGTGGCTCCAAGGCTGGTCCCCGACGCGGGCAATGCTGAACTCCAGACGGAGTTTCTCGTCATCCTCGAGCGGCTGGATGACGCCGATTCTTCGACGGCCCGTGCATTGATGCTCGAGTCGCTGATCGAGTCGACGCAGGTTGGAGAGATCGTAGCCGGTGTCGATGTGACGAATCGTACGGCGCAGGTCGCCATTTTCCTGGATCAGATCCGCGGGCATCTTCATCATCATCACCCCGCGGTTCGGGAGGCGGCCGTTCGTTGCCTGTCCGTGGACGCAGGCGAGGGACTCACTTTGCTCATCGACATGTTGGGAGACCCCGATCGAGATGTCGTGGATGCCGCCGTGGAAACCCTGACCGGACGATTCGTCGCCGACGGTCAGGACGGGGGCCGCACGTTGCTGGCTGCTCTCGACGGGGCATCGGTGAAGCAGTGGGAGGGCCTAGTTGGTGTTCTGAGTCAGGGTGACGACGAGCTGGTGGAGGCCCTGATGCCCATTACACGTCAGCAACTGATCGAAGCGCACCGGGCACGCGTGATCGTCGAACTGCTGACGCAGCAGGGCGATGAAGACGAGACCCGATTGCTGCGGGATCAGCTTGAGCTTGCCATCGACAGCGCACGACAGTCGGCAGTACGATTGCTGGGACAACTGGGAGACGTCGATGTCGTGGCCGACCTGATGGAGCGCATGGGCGAAGGCGATGCTGGCGCTCGCGAGAATGCGATCGAGTTGCTGGAAAACATTGGCAACCCCCAGCTGTTGGGGCCACTACTGCCACTGTTGACCGACGATGTGGACGAACAGCAACAGCAGGCGTGGGAGTTGAGTGGCTGGCAAGAGGCAGGCCGCAGAATCGATCTGGACACCGCCTTGCGCCATGTGCTGCAGGCGTCGGACCCGTGGACGCAGATGGCAGCAGGCTGGACGGCTCTAAGACTCGGACGGCCGCATCTGCTGCAACAACTACGTGACCAACTCGGTGAAGATGTGCCGGAACAGGTCAAGGAGATCCTGGAACTGATGAGTGACCATGAGCATGAAGCCGAGGGTGATCAGCCCCTGACGAATATGGAGAAGATCACCTTCCTGAAGGGGTCGCCGTTTTTCGCCGCGTTGCCATTGGAAGAGTTGTACCACATCGCCCTGGCTGTTCAGGAAGAGGCGGCGAAGGAGGGTACCTGTGTCATCGAGCAGGGATCACTGGGTGACAAGATGTATATCGTCGTGGCGGGACAACTGGAAGTAAGGATCTTCGGTGGCAACGACACCGAGGGGAGTCGCATGGCCATGTTGTCCGACAAGCAGGTCTTCGGTGACATGACATTGCTGGATGATGAACCTCGTTCGGCATCCGTCATCGCCGTGGGCGATGTCCGCCTGCTGTCTCTGCAGCGAGGCGATCTCGAACGGATTCTGCGCCGCTATTCGTCCATCGCATTCAGCATGATGCGGATTCTCAGCCGCCGACTTCGTGAGGCGATGGCCGCCTGAATCTATTCCGGTCTCGCCGCTGACAAGGAGTCGGTCCTCGACGGATCAGAACCCTATCGGGGTAAGTAGCTGTCCAGCTACAATTTAGACAAACACAACTGTTGCGCTTTGGTGGCATTTGTAGATGTTCTACAAAGCGACACCTGTCGGACGGCCTGTGGCCATTCGAGATACGAGCTGCTCCGAGAGGCGCGCAAAGTTCGTTGAACACCAACAAAGACAAGGGGTTATGACGATTCACGCCGACGAGGACACGGATCTGCTTCGCCGCTACTTCGCTGACATCGAGGACTCCACGCCACTGTCCCGAGAGCGCGAAGTTGAGCTCTCTGCCAAAATCCACAAAGGTGACATGGCTGCGCGCGACGAGTTGGCCAGCGCCAATCTGCGCTTCGTCGTAGACGTGGCCCGCCAGTATCAGAATCGCGGATTGAGTATGGCCGAACTGGTGTCGGCCGGAAACGTAGGCATCATGAAGGCTGCCGATCGATTCGACGGGGAGCGTGGCTTCAAGTTTATCTCCTATGCGGTCTGGTGGATTCGCCAGTCGATCATGCAGACCCTGACCGATCAGACACGCACCGTCCGGGTGCCGGTCACTCGCCAGAATCTTCTGCGGGACATCTCGCGCATTCGGGCCAAACTCGGTGAGGAAGGGAAGCGGAACGTTTCCACGGCCGAGATTGCCGAAGAATTGGGCGTTGCCGAGGCCGAAATCCTGGAGACGATGATGAAGGGGCGCCCCGAGGCCTCCCTGGATCTGACCTTCGAAGAGGGAGATGAGCGCAATCTGATGAGCGTCCTGGCCGACGAGGCCACCGCATCCCCCGATGAGGGCGTGATGGATCGAGACGGCCGTGCCCAGATCGACGCCGTCCTGGAAACCCTCGACGTGCGTGAGAACTATATCTGTCGCTGTTACTATGGTCTAGACGGCGAAGAGCCTCTGACCCTCCAGCAGATCGGCGGTCTGATGGGGCTCACACGGGAGCGTGTCCGTCAGCTGAAGGAACGGGCCCTGTCGCGGCTGCGCGACCCGAAACGATATCGAAGCCTGCCTGAACTGGCCGAGGCGATCGGCATCGGTAACTGACCCGAACAATGGTCATCCGATCAACGAGGGGTATCGGTCGTCGACCGGTGCCCCTCTTTTTTTTTCAACCCGTGTCGCCAATTTCGGACTGCACGCGTCGCAACTGCCCTCGTAGATCGGCGATCTGTGCCGTGTAGCCGGGGTCGTCGTAGCTGTTGACCTGTTCATCGGGATCTTCGTGGAGATCGAAGAACTCCCAGTAGGCCACCGACTTCTCGTCGTCATCCAGTTCGCCGAAGTACTCGATCAACTTGTGGCGATCGGTCCGAATGCCCCGATGAGGCCCGATTCGGTGGGGTGTGAAGTACTCGAAGCCTGGTTCGGACATCTGTTCCATGCCGGTGTCGCGCAGGCGCCACGAGTCTTCGTAATAGGCATAGTAGACGGCCTCACGCCAGTCGGCGGGGGATGACCCCATCATCAAGGGGCGGAGACTGACTCCTTGAATCGTGGGGGGAGATTCGATGCCTGCGAAATCGAGGATCGTCGGCGCCACGTCGACATTCATGATCATGTGGGGAGAAACGACACCCGCGGGTGTGTGTCCCCGACATTGGGCGACAAAGGGGATGCGAATGGCGGGGTCGTACATGAATCGTTTGTCATACCACCCGTGCTCGCCGAGGAAGTACCCGTGATCGGAGGTATAGATCACGAGTGTATCCTCGGCGCGTCCCGATCTTTCCAATTCATCAAGAACGCGCCCCACATTCTCATCCACGGAGACCATCGTGCGCCAGCGATCTCGTATGAATCGCTGATAGATCCACTGCTTCCGATCCGCCCCATCCAGCCCCTTTGGCAAGTCGTCGTAGTCTGATGCCAGGCTGACGTCGAAGCGCATGTCATGGGCCAGTGCAGCGATCTGCCGCGTGCTGTAGTCATCGTCGTAGGTGGTGGGTAGGGTTGGTTCGATGTTCTCAAACAGATCGACATGGCGGGGAGCGGGTTGGAACGGTCGATGTGGGGCCTTGAATTGATAGACGAGGCAGAAGGGGTCCTCGTCAGCCACGCCATCGAGAAACTGCAGCGCCAGATCACCGGTGATGTCCGTGGCGTATCCCTCGATGCGACGGCGTGTACCGTTGTCGATGAATTCCGGATCGAAATACTCGCCCTGTCCGGGATGGATACACCAACGATCAAAGCCGCGCGGGTCCTGGCGGATATGATACTTGCCCACAAGTCCGGTTCGGTAGCCAGCCTTTTGCAGCAACTCGGGGAAGGTGGGCACCTCGGCCGAGAGTTCTTCCACATTGTCCGCACCCTCTGAGTTGCCGCGGATACCGTGGAGATGAGAGAAGGCGCCTGTGAGTACCGTCGCCCTCGAGGGGGCACACAGAGCATTCGTGCAAAAGGCGTTGTCGAATCGAGTCCCGCCGCTGGCGATGCGGTCGAGATGGGGTGTGGGGGGCATCGCTGCGCCATAACACCCCATTTCCCTGATCGTATGATCGTCGGTCATGATGAACAGGATATTCATCGGTTTGCTCATGCTCAGTCTCCCGAGCCCGAAGGCGAACCCAAACGCGTGTGGGCGAGTCGTTCGAAAAGGGCAGCGTAGGCGCGCTGCATCCGACGGAAGCTGGCGAGACGGAAGAACTCATCTGGGGCGTGGGCTTTCTCGTCGTAGCAGGCAGCTGCGAAGGTCACGGTGTAGTTGCCCAGGACGCGGATCATCAGATCGCATACCGGTAGGGTGCCGCCGGACTGCGCCAGATACGGCATCTGACCGCAGACCTGTGCTGCTACGTCACGCGCTGCCGCCAGTCCCGGCAGATCGGGGGGCAGCAGATAGGGACGAGCCCCTTCCTCGGCATCGGTGAACCGAAGTCGCACGCCCGCCGGAAGGTGGCTTCGTAGATGAGCTTTGACGGCGGCGCGAATCTTGTCGGGATCCTGAAAGGGGACCAACCGACAGCTGATCTTGGCGTGACCGACACGAGGGATCACCGTCTTGATTCCGGCATCCTGAAATCCACCCCACATGCCATTCACCTCGAGGGTTGGGCGCACCCACAACCGTTCACGCGGGGAGTAGGCTGGATCCCCGATGAGATGATCGACACCCAACTGCTGCTTCAGCTCTGACTCGTCGAAAGGGGATGCGGCCAACATCTCCCGTTCCTCTTCCATGGGTTCCAACACATCATCATAGAACCCCTCTACCAGAATTCGGCCCGTGTCATCGTGAAGTCCTCCAAGAAGCTGCCCCAGAGCTCGCAGCGGATTCTCTACGACTCCACCGTAAGCACCTGAATGCAGGTCACCCGCCGGTCCTTCGACGGCGATCTCCAACGCCGTCAGTCCACGGTATGCCGTTATCATCACCGGCGCTTTGCCATCCACTCCCAGACCGCCACCATCGGCGGACAGCACCAGATCACACTTGAGTCGCTGCGACTCGGACTCAAGCAGATGCTGAAGATTCGGCGAGCCGATTTCCTCTTCCCCCTCCAGAAGGAGTTTCACGTTCATCGGCAGACTCCCCGTCTGCTGTAACAAGGCCTCGATGGCCAGAATCGGTGGCAGGAGATTTCCCTTGTCGTCGTTGGCGCCCCGCGCCACCACTCGCCCTCCCTCGTCGTCATCGATGATCTGTGGTGCGAAGGGGGGATCGGTCCACTCGTCGACTGGATCGACGGGCTGTACATCTACGTGCCCGTAGATCAGAACCGTCGGAGCCTCAGGTGCACCAAGCCACTGAGCAAAAACTGCGGGATGCCCGGCCGTCGACAGAATCTCTACATCCTGAAGTCCTGCGGCTTTGCAGCGCTCGGCAACCCAGGTTGCGGCATCGGTCACGTGGTGAGCATGATCGGGCAGGGAGGAGATGCTCGGAATCCTCAACAGGTCGACCAGATCGTCGACGAAGCGAGCATCGTTCTGCTGCAGGTAGGCTTCCAGGTCGCTCAACGAGATTTCCCCTTCGTCTTGTTCCGTGCGCGCGGTTTGATGACCAAACTTCGCAAGAGACTGAGATTCGCCACATCGTCGGCAAGGTCTTCCTTCTTCGGGGTTTCCAGGATCATCGGTACTGTCCTCAGGCGTCGATCATTGACGAGGTACCGGAAACCCGACAAACCGATATGGCCTTGCCCGACATGTTCGTGCCGATCGCGCCGCGAGCCCTGTTCGGTCTTGGAATCATTCACGTGGATCATCTTCAAGCGTGTGTGCCCGACGATATCGCTGAAACTCTTCATCGTTTTCTCATAGTCGGCCTTCGATCTCAGACCATACCCCGCAGCGAAGATGTGACATGTGTCGAGGCAGACGCCGACGTGATCTGCATCATCGATCATGTCCATGATCTGTGCCAGCTCTTCGAAAGTGCGACCGAGATTGTCCCCCGTGCCGGCTGTCGCCTCCAAGCAGAGGGTGACTGAATTGTCGACGATGTCATCCAGCACACGATTCATGTTTCTCGCGATGCGTCTCATGCCCGCTTCTGCCCCAGATCTGACATGTGAGCCCGGGTGAAACACGAGATTTGGGATGCCGAGCACGTTGCAGCGCTCCACTTCCTTGCGAAAGGCGCGCATAGACTTGCCATTCAGCGATCGATCCGGGGAGGCGAGATTGATCAGATAGCTGGCGTGGGAGCACGCGACCTGGATCCCCGTCGCCTCGATCGCTTCGAAGTAGCGATTGACCTGAGCCACATCGAGGGGGCGAGCTTTCCATTGGCTGTTGGACTTGTTGAAGATCTGGATGACATCACACGTGGCTCGCTGGCCACGCTCAAGGGCCAGATCGACACCACCAGCGATCGATTCGTGGGCACCGAAGATGGGGATGATGTCTTTCCTTGCGGGGGTGAGCGATAGAGCGGGAGACAGTCTAGGGTGCCTTCGACCTGCCGGCCAGTTCAGCTGTCCTGATGGTAGGCAAGATCTGCAAGGGCCAAAGCACCGCAGATGCCGGCACGGTCACCGAGTCCGGGGCTGACGACAAACTTTGTGATCTCGCCGTCCAACTCGTCGGCTTGCAAGTAGCCGGCGGACACTTTCTGCAGATCTGATCGAACCATCGGCAGTAGATGGGCCTGCTCCATGACCCCCCCGCCCAGGATCAGTCGCTGAGGAGACAAGGCACAGGTCAGGGTCCACAGGCCACGGGCCAGGTAGTGAGCCTGCAACTCCCACGCGGGGTGGCTGGCATCCAGCTCGTGTGCAGGCTGCCCCCAACGCTGCTCGATGGCTGGCCCCGAGGCCAGTCCTTCCAGGCAGGTCCCGTGAAAGGGGCACACGCCCCCGAAGTCGGTGTCTCGGGCATCTGGAGGGACCAGGATGTGTCCCATCTCCGGGTGCAGGAGTCCGTGTATTAGGTGGCCGCCGATCATCGCGCCGCCGCCGATGCCGGTGCCGATGGTCAGATAGATGAAACTGTCCACATCCTGGGCGGCGCCCCAGCGATGCTCACCCAGAGCAGCCGCATTCACATCCGTGTCAAACCCGACAGGTATACCCAACCTCTTGCCCAACAGCCCTGCCAGGTCGGTCTGGGCCCAGCCCGATTTCGGCGTGCTGGTGATGTGACCGTATGTAGAGGAATTCCGATCCAGATCGATGGGGCCGAAAGACCCGATGCCGAGAGCCGCCAGTGTCGTGGTCGTCTGATGGTGCCGAAAGAACTCGATCACCTCACTCAGAGTGTGATCGGGGGTGGTCGTATCGATGCGGACCGTGTCGACGATCTGGTCGGGACCTGCGCCGACGGCGCACACGAACTTCGTTCCTCCCGCCTCGATCGCGCCGTACTGCGTCATCGCGGAGCCGCTATCGACACCCGGGCGGATCGGTCCACGAGGTTCCATTCCTCGAAGATGGCCAGTGCTGTGCGGCCCTTGGCGGCGGCGCCGAACTCGAACTGAGCGATCAACCCGCCCTTTGGATCGTAGAGATGTTCGGCCACTTGGCGAACCGCTCGACGACCCACGTCAGGATCTTCATCGGTCAAGACATGCTGACGATCGATCTCTCCCCAGAAGGTCATCCGGCCCTCGCCTTGGCGGCCAGGTCCGCCAGATCCATGCAGAACAGCTGTGAGTTCAACGCGCCCACACCGACCTCGACCAGATCTGGATATATCTCACTGATGTGTCCGTCGGAGTGCATGAAGGTAAACTTTCAGTGGGCATGAGCCAGGCCGCAATAGTCCCGATACATCGGTTTGAACAGATCGCGCCAGATGGTTGGCGGAATCAGAAGCTGGTCCTGGGCACCCCAGTCATCCATGAACTGTATCCCGTCGACATCGGTCTTCACCCAGAATTCAAGCTCGCGCAGATGGTATTGGTGAATCCGCTGCAGCATCGACACTGCAGCTTTGGCAGGTTCCATGATATCCGTCATGGCGTCCATGGTTCCACGCAGAAACTGGTATCGTTCCCGCGGACGCGGACAACAGCCCGCCTTGATGGACTTCTCGCTCGCAGCGCAATCTCGGTCGCGGGCGACGGTCTCGTCAGCGGGGAGAGTCTCTATAGGCGGCTGCACAAGATGGATATCAGATCTCCGATCAGCGGATCGCGCACTTCACCGATCACGCCTGCCTGAATGTGGACGAAGACACATCCCCATTCATCGGTGTACGTGCTCGGTGCATGTGGGTCGCCCTGGACCCGATCTGATGGGCGATACACGCCGGCGGCTCCGCCGAAGTCTGACGGGAACCGCTGGCGGATCTGCGCAAGAATCTCCGGCGCTGCGGCCTCGCCGATCGGCAATGTCCACAGGTCACGCGGTAGACGATCCGGTGTCTCGAATCGTAGAGCGGCGGTGACTAATTCTCGTGACGTCTGATTCATCTTATCCCATCCCGTCCATGTTCGACACCTCGATGGTTCCCAAGCCTCTCGCCAGCTACGGGCGAGGGGGGCGAATCAATTCCTCCACATCTCGCACACCATATTCTGGATCCAGTATCCGATAGTCGGAACCACTTCGTCCATTCAGGTCCCACACGATCTCCCCGTCGCAGACGGTGAGTTCACAGATGAACCGTCGGTCACCTCGCAGTACGCCACCAAAGGCGTCCATGTAGCCGAAATTGCCCTCGTCGATGCGCAGTACAGCCACATCGGCTGCGGCACCCACCGTGAGGTGGCCGTGTTGCGGTCGCCCGATGACACGAGCCGGTTCGATCGTCGACAGACGAATGACGTCCGCGAGAGGCATCCCCATGACCAGAAACTTCGACATCGTCGTCGGCATATCGAGCATGCCGATATTCATGCTCATCCTGTGCAGATCGGTGGAGATGGAATCGGGCCAGAAACCTTGCTCCACACAGGGCACGGCGTTGCGGAAACAGAAGCTTCCGGCCCCATGGCCGACGTCGAATCGGATCCCTCGATCACGGGCGTCCCTCAAGTAGGAGTAGACACGACCTCCTTCGTCGATGCAAGGGACGGGGCCACGATACATGTGGGTGGAAATGTCGCCGGGACGAAGCCGCTGTCCGACCAGTTCGTAGTAGGGGCGCTCGGGCTTGAAGTGTCCGAAGTCGATCATCGCCGGCATCTGTGCCAGATCACCCGCCGCCAGGACGCGATCGACGGAGGTCCAATCGGGCATGACATAGTGCGCGGTCTTCAGACCCACAACGACATCTTCATGTTCACGGGCGACGGCCGCACACTGCTGTGCATTCAGGTCGTGAACATTCTGCTCCGTCATCATCGTCGCCATTCCAAGGCCGGCGATATTGACCAATCCGTAGGTCCGGGTTGTGAAGCGATCCAACACGCGATGACGGAAGTCGCCGAAATTGCGCCACCCCGCCGATCCGGTGTCCACCATCGTCGTTGTTCCGGTGCGGAAACTGAACCCGTCCGGCAGAACCGAGTTGTCGCCGGCCCAGGCGCCTGGATTGCCCGCTGTCGCGTACAGGTGCACGTGGATGTCAACGAGGCCGGGAGTGACATACAGACCCGTCATATCGAGACAGGAGAGGGCCGTCTCTGCCGGGATGTCTGGTTTCACCGCCTCGATGCGTCCCCCGCGAATCGCCACGTCGGCGATCGTGTCGACGCCATTGGCGGGATCGATGACGTGTCCACCCTTCAGCAATAGCTCGTATTTCATGGTCTTCGGATTTCCTTGTGTGTCGAGATGCCGTAAAAGATAGGTCGTGGAGGCACGAGTTGGTCTTGCAGTCCCTTGACACTCCACCATCGGGGTCGCAACCTGTTCCAGGACCTGCGCAGACCAGCACTGCACCTACGGAAGGACCCACGGCCACTCCGGCACCTACGGCGACTCAAGGAGATGAACAGATGAGCGATATGATCCGAGGCGATCGACGAGTGCTCGTTTTCAGCGCCCATGCGGCCGATTTCTGCTCTCGCGCCGGCGGGACCATCGCGCGCCTGACCGAAGCGGGCAGTCAGGTGCACATCGTCGATTTCACCTACGGCGAGCGCTGTGAGTCACCAGCCTTGTGGGCTCGAGATCCTGCCCCCTCGATTGAGGAGGTGAAGGCGATCCGGGCCGACGAGATCAAGGCGGCGGCGGGTGTGCTCGGGGCCACCTCACAATGCCTTGATTTCGACGACTGTCCTCTGCTGATCGGTGCCGAGCGTAGTAACCAGTTGCTCGACCTGTTGCGTGCTCAAGCGCCGGATCTTCTACTGACCCACTGGCACCGGGACATCATGCATCCCGACCACGTGGCCGCGACGGAAGCCGTCATCTGGGCAAGCCGCTACTGTTTTCGTCCCGGTCTGGACGGCGCCGATCCGGTGCCCTCGCCGCAGGTCGTTTTCTACGAAACAACGCTGGGTACGGCACCGGTGGCACGCTACATCCCTTCGGTTTTTGTCGATATCAGCCAGACCATCGATCGCAAGCGTGCAGCCTTGGAGAAATTCGAGGCGCAACCGGGACTGGCCGAACGTTATCGTTGGCTGGCGCGCTACCGTGCCCTGGAGGCTCAGTCGACGGCATGGATGAAAGGCTGTGAATACGCGGAGGGTTTCGTTCGCTTCGGCACCGAAGCGGCGGGGTTCGATGGGCCAGAGGGCTTCGGCCCCTGAGACCGCCAGGCGCTTCGGGCCTTGAAACTGCCAAGGGCTTCGGCCCTTGACGGAATCCGCGATCAGTCCGGTCGCGTGAAGATCAGCAACTGCGAACGCGTGTCAGTGTCATCGGCGAGCCGGGCCTGGCCATTGTTGTCGAGCACGATATAGACTCGTTCGTCATCCATCGCTAGACCCTCGGCCTTGCCGAAGGTCTGGTTCGAGTACGCGTAGGCCGAATCCTCCACGACGTGGCGGAAGGACCATTCGTCCAGCTCTTCCAGATGACCCTCTGACCATTCGATGGGGACCACCGCGTCGGCATTGCGCACCAGAGCGTAGAGGCCGCCCCCATCAAGGTGGAGATCCGCGAAGTCGACGGCACGCGGCTCGGGCAGGGTCAGCATCGTCTCATCCGTTGCCCACGCCTTGATCTGCGGCTCATCCTCATCGGCGCCTTCCTCCCACGATACTTCGATCAATCCGCGAGGTTCGCGTTCGACGGCCAGCAGGATCCGTCGCGGGCCGAACAGTGCGATGCCTTCGAGGTGGGCGTTCTTCACGCCGAACAGGCCTGCCTCGGTGGCAGCTTTCCCAACATTGGGGGTGATCCAGTCGAGACCCCCACCATTCTCATTCACGTGCAACACACGGAGACAGGACTCGCTGACGAGGTAGAAGCTGCCGTTGGCAAAAGCCAGACCCTCGAAGTCAAGCTTCGTCGCCCACGTTCCCGACCAGGGCGCATTGAAGGTGATGAAGGGTTCAAGGCGGGCGCCGTCATCGCGGATGTCGATTCTGCAGATGGCATGATCGTGCTTATCGCTCACGGCGAAAAGCACGCCATCTGCCATGGTCAGCCCTGAGGGCTGGGCATTCTCGAGACCACGAATGGGCAGAGCCGCCAGCAACTCGAGCTCGAGCGCATCAGTGGCCTGACCCAGTCCCAACAACAGCGCCACAAGCGCACACAGGGACCGGCCCACTGGCGAAGGGGGTGTAGACCGACGAACTGATGGGGGGGTGTTCATCAGGAACTCGGGGCGTGAGGCGGGGCATCGCTGACCAGACCTGCGGGTGGTGCTTGGGGCGCGGCCAAGTCAATAGGGCGGCCGCTCTACGGTCAAGGACGTACCACCCTCAGAGCCGTTCCCGTAGGTAGGCGAACGACTCAGGGCGTCTCGAGTGGTCGGCGGTAGAAACTAACCCTGCCGGCGGCAGTGGAAGATCTCTTCCGCAGGGTCGATGGCGTGACGTTCGCACTCCTGGGTGGAGAGGAACTGAGCGGCCGGAATCACGTCGACGGTCAATCCCACCGATCTGAGTCGATCCACGACGTCCGGCCCATACAGGCGCACGCGATCGTCCTGCCCATAGACACGTTTCCGCTCGGACGGATCGGTGATCGACGCGTCTTCGAAGGTGGGATCCTCCGACCACACCGGTACCTGGATCAGTCCCCATCCGTCGGGGCGCAGCACGCGCACCAACTCAGCCATCGCCGCCCGATCATCGGGCACGTGCTCCAGCACATGACTGCAGTGTACGATGTCGGCACACTGATCCGTTAAAGGCAGATGACACAGATCCGCTCGGACCTGCACATAGGGGCTCACAAAGTCGAGAACCGACGCCGGGGCAGATCATCCTGCACGTCGGCAAACAGGTCGGTGTGGCGTTGGTAGTAGAGCCAGTAGAGGCGATGTTGTTCCACCGACTCACACACAGGACACATGGCATGTGGTCGAGGAGGCAGACCAAAGGGTAGAAAATGGCTGACGTGGCTGTCGCAGACGGGGCAGTGGAAGCGATCACCTGAGTAACGCCAGCGGGTCAATCGACGTCGCAGGGGGCGATAGAGATGGGTCAGCAGGAACGCCCCCGGTGCCCATCGCCGCAGCCAGATCCAGAAACTCATCGCTGGGGCGGCCCGACAGGTAGACCCATCCGTCGAGGGGCGAATCCAGACAGGTGGTCACGTCAACGTTTTCCAGATCTGTCAGATCTCGCTGTCAGATTTCGTCATCGGCCGCCACTTCTGCCCGCATGCGCTGATGCAGTTGTGCATCGCTGGCAGTTGAGGCGGCTTGTTCGGTGACTCCTGTGCCCCGACGCGTGCGCAACCACGCGCTGGCCAGGCCGAGACCCCCGAGAAAAATGGCGACGGCACCCAACCAGGACAGGACGCCGAAGCCGCTGAACGGGGGAGAGGCGAGGATCTTTTCGCCATAGGTGGCAATCAGGTCCTTCTCGATCTGATCTCGAGTGTCGCCGGCGCTCAGGCGCTTGCGAATATCTTCACGCAGGACCGCTGCCTGGGAGCTGGGACATTCATTCAGCAGGGAGCCGGGGCAGTAAGGACTCATGATCGATGTAAACAGCGCTCGTGCTTCCTCCTCGACGTCCACCGTCGCTTCTTGGGCGGAGACCAGGGCGGACGTCAGCATACACAGCATGATCGGGACAGATAGGATGAGCTTAGGCATGGTCGTTATCACAGGAATCACTATTCCATGAATCGTCGAGGCCAGATTGCCTCGGCGAGAAAAATCTGTGTGTCTCGTGCATCCCCAGAAGCGTAAGCAATCCACCGGTCGTCCGGCGAAAACACGGGGTGAGGATGAACATGGGCCCACTCGGTGTTGTGACGAACCAGAGGTCGAGCCTCGATATGGGCCTCGGAGTCGAAAGACTCCGATCCAGGCGCCTGATGGCAACCAGTGGTGAGAATGGTCGCCCGGAATTGCCGGACAGTGCTCAGGATTCGCCGAGGTCTCCAACTGATCGCTCATGCCCGCCCCTTCAAACCACAGGAAGCCGGGATCTGCACAGTCTCTGGTCCATAGATCCCCGGCGTGGTTGGTCTGAAGGTGCAGAGGAGGCTGCCCCGGAAATGGCCACCGTCGCGTCGCCCTCGTCCTCAAGTCCACATCCAGCAGATAAGGAATATACGCACCCGCGCGGCTCACATTGCCAGGGCGCGTCGTGGTTTCGGGTACGCCGTGTGCGTCGACCTGTGTGTACTGATACAGCGGCATCTGCACGTGGCAGTCGGCCGCGGGGTAGAAGTGGTTGATGAATTCCCAGGGCTGCTGTTCGAACAACGGTCTTGGATCGGTGCGCGGCATCAAGGATGGCAGGTCGACTTCAATGGCCCGAGCCGTTTTGAACCCCGTCGGATGGGCCCGGGAATACGATCCCCACCAGAGGAAGGATGCATCCCCGCGGCTGAGCATAAGATGGCTGCCGGTGCCACGGGTACTTCAGGTGGCGGGCCGTTATAGACGACGGCCTGCCGTTGTGCCTCGACATCACACATGAGGGCCATCGTCTCGGTGCCATTGCGAAAGTGGTGATTCGGCCAGCGGTGGATCCGGGCCTCGAGCGGGCGTGTGCTGATGGCCAGATATCGTCCACAGGAGGGCAGGTCACATCCACTCAGCGGGGTGCAGCCTTCGAGGGGCTCGGCGACCGCCTGTTCGTGGAGTGTCTCCACGTCGATCCGTGCGATGTTGCCCTGCCGACCCCATGGGCGGCGTCGACGGTAAAGCCCCCAACCCCGTCACCGGGGGCGTCGGTCAACTGGACAATTCGGCCCGAGTCGATATGCACTTGATACAGCTGACGCGTTCCCGAACGATTGGAGCGAAAGACGAGCGATTCTGATCCTGCCGTGAACTGCTCTTCGTTGTAGTAAACGTTCTGATTTCACCCGGGCGCATCTGTCAACTGAAGGACTCGCGCACCCGTCTCTGGCTGGGTAAAGCTGTGCTTCTCCGAGGCCAGAACATCACCGCGTGCCATGAATCAGCCAGAAGGTTGAGGAGCATGATGGATGAAGGACAAGAAGCATCCCTCGTCGATCTCTTGCAACCTTCGACGCGCTCAGCCGAGCGTCCCTTGAACTCGATCTAGACAGGCAGGTCTAGCCGAGCAGGATGCGGGTCGTAAACAGAAAGAAGAAGATGACGGAATACAGAAAGAGCGTGTACGCGAGTCGCTGCATCAGAACCCTCCCAAGGCTTGCAGATAAACCAACTACTACTTGGTGTCATCGGTCGTCCATCGGGATGGATTCGTGATCCAGGCCACACAAGCTACATCTGAGTGGGGTTTTTCTCGAGAAACTCCTGCACGGTCGCAAGATCTGGTAGTCCAATCTGTCCACCCAACGCCCGGCAATTGAGGGCACCCGCCGCTGCGGCAAAGCGCAGGGTCTGCGCCAGAGGCCAGTTCTGCAGCATGCCGTAGATGTATCCACCATGGAAGGCATCTCCCGCCCCGGTCGTATCCACCACATCGACGGCGAAGGCGGGCACCTCGATCAGCGACTGCGATGCTGTGGCCGCCACGGCGCCGCTGGCACCCCGGGTCAAAACAGCCACATCAGCACCGGCGGCCAGCAGAGCGCGTAGGATTTCCTCGGGCGGCGCCTGCGGCATCCAGTGGCGGGCGAAGAAATCGGACACGATCGCCGCCTCAACCAAGGGAAGAAATTCGCCGAGCAGATCACTCTGCCAGGTGCCATCAAAAACGACACGCTGACCCGCCTCGCGCGCCAATCGGGCCGCCGCAAGTCCCGCCGCATCGGCATCGTCCAGATGGAGGATCTGGGCACCGGCGAACTGGTCGGCGTGAATATCGGCAGCGTCCAGGGGGGCGACGTCTTCCGGCGTCGACAGAAAACCACGATCTCCCGATGCGGCATCGACGAAGACACCCGCCACGCGCGATGCCCCTTTTCCACGTTGGATTCCCGAAACGTCGACGCCGAACTGAGCAAGCTGGTTGCACAGGAAATCACCATCCGCGTCCTCGCCGACGCGGGAGACCATCCGCGTCGACACCCCCAAGCGGGCGAGGGTGGCCATGGCGGTGGCCGCCGGGCCCCCGCACTGTCGTGACCTTGCCCGGGCCCGCTGAGACTCGCCAAAGATCGGCAGGGCGTCGACGAGATAGAGTTCATCGACCGTGACCAGGCCCAGACCCACGGCGTCTGCTGGTTTCACACGTCCCCGGCCGTTGGCATGCGCGACTCCAATTCCTCGATCGTCTTCGGCCAATCATCGCGCAGCAGACGTGAGAGTTGACGATCTGCGAGCACCTTCCCGCCTGTCTGACAACGGGGACAGTAGTTGGTCTCATTGCTTGCATAGGCAATCTCCTGCACCGCGGTCTGGCACACGGGGCAGGGCTTGCCAAAACGCCCGTGCACGGCCATGTCCGGGCGAAAGGCGGTCACCTTCTCGGGGAAGGCGGTCCCGGCCTCCGTCTGCAGGCGTTCGCACCAGGATCGCAGCGTATCCTGAGTCGATTCGTAGAGACGGGCCACCTCCTCATCGCTGAGCCGTGAGGTCCATTTCACTGGCGACAATCCTGCCGCATGCAGGATTTCGTCGGAGTAGGCGTTGCCGATGCCGGAGAACAATCTGGGATCGGTCGGTGCCCCCTTCAGCGTGTGATTGTGTTCGCGCAGGACCTGGGCAAATGTCGCCAGATTCGCCTCAAGGCCTTCAAGGCCCCCTGGGTCATGCGCCGCCAACTCCGCCTCTTGTTCAACCAGATGGAGGGATGCCCGCTTCTTCGATCCTGCTTCTGTGACCATCACGGTCACGTCGCCGAAGTGCAGGGCGAGCAGGTCGATCTTCCGTGTCGGGCGCTGACCTGGCTTTTTCAGATGGAAACGTCCGGCGATCATCAGATGGAACACGAGAAACAGATCATCTTCCATGCACCAGACGATCCGTTTGCCGAGTCGACGGAATTCGACGACGCGACGTCTCACGGCACTCTCCAAGGGAGGCGTCGGCGAGCGCACGAGAAAGGCACTGCGAAGTTGAGCCCCTTCGAGGGGTTGATCGCCGACGGTTCTTTTCAGGGCTGTCAGGTAGGCCAGGACATCGGGTAGTTCCGGCATCAGATCAACCTTTGCGGCGGCAGGGGGCTCGATTGAGTCGATGACGAGGATCGTCGAGTTTACCGCAGCGTGTGGACGTCTCCAACGACCGAGGGCCAGACCCTTCTTCCAGACTCTTCTTATGGACCGACATCAGTTCGAGCAGTTGATCGAAGAGAGTTTGCAGCAGATTCCTGCCGCTCTGCGCGAGGCGATGAACAACCTGGCTATCGTGATCGAGCCCTGGCCCGAGCGCGAACTGATGGCGCAGATGTATGGCGATCCCGACACCTGCGTGTACGGCTTGTTCGATGGCATTCCCTTGACCGAGAGACATGTCGACGATTCTGGGGACCTGCCGAGTGTCATTCATATCTATCAAGCAGCCCTCGAGTCGGACTTTCCCGATGCGACGGAACTTCGCCAGGAGATCACCGTCACCCTTGTTCATGAGATCGCCCATTTCATGGGTCTCGACGAGGATCAGATCGAGGCCCTCGGTTACGGGTAGGCCACCTTAAGCGGCAAGGGCGACGGCGAAGGCATCGACGATCCGCTGCGCTTCGGCCTCGGTCAGCACCAGGGGCGGGGACAGAAAGAGGATACTCTCCGGCGCCTGCAGAACATGACTCATCTGTCCCACCAACACGCCCTGTTCCTTCAAGGAGGCCTTGATCGCATTCGTCTCGGCGACGCCGAGCAACTCGCCATCCTGGGCGATCAATTCTACGCCGATCATGAGCCCGCGACCGCGTACTTGACCCAGATTCGGCGACGACAGGGCCGTCAACCCGGACAGGAGTTTGTCGCCAACACGCTCCGCGTTTTCCCAGAGTCGCTCACCCGTCAGGATGTCGATGTTGGCCAGTGCCGCCGCACAGGCAACTGGATGGCCCCCATAGGTACAGACCTGGGCGAATTCACGCCGTTCGGCCGTTTCCCCGGCGAAGGCGTCGAAGACCTCGTCCGTTACAATCGTCGCCCCCAGCGGTTGATAGCCGGAGGTGATGCCCTTGGCCATGACCATGATGTCTGGCGCGACGCCTTCGTGTTCACAGCCAAAGAGCCGCCCCGTGCGTCCCCAGCCTGTGATCACTTCGTCGAAGATCAAGAGCACCTGGTGTTCGTCGCAGATCTCGCGAAGGCGCTGCAGATACCCATCCGGGGGTGGAATGACACCACCGCCGCCGATGATCGGTTCCACGACGATGGCGGCGACCGTGTCAGGTCCTTCACGGCGAATGACTTCGTCGAATTCCTCTACGCACGCCGTTGCGCAGGAGGGGTAGGACAGATGCAGGGGGCATCGGTAGCAGTAGGGTGGATCTACGTGGAGGAAGCCCGGAACGAGGGGTTCGAACTTTGTTCGCCGAGCCATCTGGCCCGTGGCCGACATGGCTCCGAAGGTGAACCCGTGATACCCGCGGTAGCGAGAGATGATCTTGTGACGTCTCTGCGTGGGGAATCTCTGCTGTCCATACTGGCGAGCGATCTTGAACGCCGTCTCGTTCGCCTCTGATCCTGAATTCGAAAAGAACGTGTGCCGAAGCCCACCGGGTGTAAGCTCGGCTAGGCGTGTCGCCAGCCGGGTCGCTGGTTCGTTAATCTGCGAATGGGGGTAGTAGGGCAGCCGCTTGAGTTGCTCGAAGGCCGCTTCAGCGATCTGCTGCCGACCGTACCCCACGTTGACATTCCACAGACCCGCATACCCGTCCAGGTAGGCACGACCTTCTGCATCGTAGAGCGTGGATCCTTCGCCGCGCTCAAATACCGTCAGCTCGGCAGCCCCCTCCGCCAATTGCTGATGCTGAAACAGGGGATGCCAGCAGTGATCGCGATCGAGGCGGCGCAGATCATCGACGGTCAACTGTTCGGTCATTGTCTTCTACCTGAGAAGGTTGATGTGCAGAAATGGACGAAGCGTGGCCAACTCGTGCAAGTCATGGTGTAGGTGCTCCCGGTTCCGTTTTGCGCAAAGAGGCCAACACCATCGCCACCAGCATGAGTGCACAGCCTGCCAACTCGGCTCCCCCCAGGGTTTCGCTCAAGAGCCACCAGCCACCGACGACGGCAAAGACCGTCTCCAGACTCATGATGATGGCCGCCGGTGTAGGCGGCGCCTGCCGTTGTGCCACGACCTGAATCGTGTAGCCCAAACCAACAGAGAGGATGCCAGCATAGAGCACGGGAAGAGCGCCCGCCAGGATCGCGGCAAGGTCGATCGGTTCCGCCGCAGCGGCCACAGCGAGACTGGCTACCGAACAGGTGGCGAACTGGGTCGCCGCCAGAGGTGCCCACGGGATTCGCGGCGCCCAACGACCCACAGCAAGAATGTGAACGGCCCAGAATACGGCGCAGACCAGCATGAGCACATCCCCCATGTTGGCCAACGAGCGCGGATCATCGATCGTGGCGGTCGTCTTGCCGTGCAAGGTCAGCAGATAGAGACCCGCGGCAGCCAACAACACACCGGTCATCGCCCTTCGATTGTCACGAGATCCGACAAACAGGCCAAGCAGCGGGACGAGCACGACATAGAGGCCGGTGATGAACCCGGCCTTGCCCACCGTCGTGTAGAGAATCCCAACCTGTTGCAACGACGCGGCGACAAAGAGAACGAGGCCGAGAAAGATCCCCCGGAGACCCATCGGTTCGGTGGGAGGGTTGACGCCGTTCTCGCGGCGCAGCAGGAAGGGAATCAGCGGCAGGCATCCGAGGGCAAATCGAAGGCCGTTGAACAGAAAGGGCCCCATGTGGTCCATGCCGCGACGCTGGGCGACGAAGGCCAACCCCCAGATGGCGGCCGTGAGCAGCAGGGCGCCCTCGGCCAGCAGGGCACGAGATTCCCTCAATGTTGTTCCCATTGAATCGGACAGAGCTGACCCCGGTAGATGACATTCACCGCCTCCTTGCTCGAATGGAAATGGCCGTGAACCCCAGTCTGTGACCACCACAATTCCACAGGACCGTCCCCGTCACTCTCTATGATCAGCTCACCCACTTGCAGGCGTTTGCCCACAAGTATCGCCGAGGCGGGATCGCTGGCCGCGTCGAAGCGAACGACACCCATCGGTCCATGCAGTTGAAGATCGCCGGTTACCACAAGGGATGAGTCGTCCTGCTTTGATACAGGCAGAGGATCGCCGATCACCACCACATCTCGTCGACCATCGGTGATGGCGGTTTCTACGGCCGCACCGATCTGGTCACCCGAATCCAGACGTCGGGCCGTCGTCTGCGGCGTACGGACATAGGGCTCCAGGGTGCCGACAAAACTGGACTGTAGAGGGGCCGGCCCTCTACGCTGCTGCAGGACACGCTCGATCCATTCTTCGTTCCGATCCCCGTAGTAGCCAAACAGACTCCAACTCTCGCATGTCGCCACCAGCGCGTCGTCGCTCAGATCCGAATAGCGCAGGTGGATGTCGGATTCGATGGCCATCCCGTAGTGATCTCGCATACTCCAGTCGGCTGTCCAGCCGCGCGCCGGATCGGCGTCTACACGCCAGGCGCGCAGCAGATCTTCCGAGCTCAGGGCGCCCTTCAGAGAGGTTGCCTGGGTGCGCCTGCATTGGGAGGAAATCGCCGCGTCATCCGGTGACCCGTCACGTAGATCCAGGCCCTGCGTGGAGAGAGACCCGAATCCTGCGTGGACGAACCGCTGATGCACCTGTCCACCGACGAGGTGGATCATGTCCACGAGATATCCCTCATCGTCGTCCAGAGGCAGAAGAAGGACCGACCGCTCGAAGCGCAGTCCCTCCGGATGGTCTCGGTCGATCAGTCCTGGTGCACTGACACACAGGCCTGTGGCATGGGGGCCATCCACCCACCAGCAGGTCTCTCCTTCGCCATTGGCCTGATCCAGTCCGTCGATCACGACGGTGTTGTGGGAGATCGTCCGCTTCGCCCACTCCGCCCGGGGGCAATCCCACCCCCCGTAGTTGACGGGCGGATAACCGAAGTCATGCATCATGTCGAGGCCACGGTAGTAGAGGCCCAGATTCATGCCATCGGCGTGACTGTGGGCACCGCGACCACGAACACTGGGATCGAGTCGATAGGCATAGACACTGTTGAGAGCACCCGAGTCGTAGTCCAACCACGCCACCGGGCCCCGGCGCTCATCCTCGCTGCGCAGGATGGCCAGATGGTATTGCGTCTTGTTGACCGAACGCACAAGCCGTGGCTGCTGTGTCGAGGCTTGTGCCGTGGCGGACAGAACGTCGTCCACGCGTGTACGGAATTGTTCGGCATCCGTACACGCTGGATCGTGAGGAAGCCCGTGAGTGTCGCCGTCATTGGCCTGGACGAGCATATCCACGAAGGCCCTGTCGCGGGTGGCCAGATAGAGTTGCCAATAGAAGCTGTACATCGAAGGGGCCAGTGGATCCTGTCGGTCCCGATCGAAGACGGGGCCCACCAGAGTTTCCGATGGAGCGCTTGGCGCACCGGCATCACCGACGTTCGGATAATAGCGGCGTCCGACCCACGTATCGATGTGGAAACGGAAGTGCTCGTGCAGCTGCGGATGACGGGCCAGCACTCGTGGGAGAAACTCGGCATCGGCGCGTGAAAACAGGCTCAGACTCGACGCGATGGAGCGCGGGGCAATCGCTGCATATCCCGACAACCCCTTCTCGCCTGAGACGCCGTCGACGGCGGTGCCACGCGTGAGGATGTCGTCAAAGAGTTCGTCAATCTGACCGGGGATGGCGGAGGTTCCCCCGTCAGCCAGGGTGGCGTGAATGAGAATGCGCGCGACTTCCGTCGTCGGGAAATTCGACTCGATCTTCTCGTTGTTGTCCAGCGTATCCTGCAGGATACGCTGTTCGATGTTGTCGCAGATCTGCTCCGGGGAGTCCTTCGACGTGGGCAGCTCGCACTGATCCGTCTTGGCCTTCAGAAACTCGACAAGATCTGCGTCTGCCAGCAGCGCCGGTCGAATCTGATCGTAGGCGAGCGTCAGTCGCTGGATCTCATGACAGGCATCGTGCCACGTCGAGACGTAGCCGCGATCTGCCGGCCTCTCGTAGAGAACCGCTTGAGGGCCAAAGTCGAAATCGGGATAGACGTCGCTGATTCGATCCAGCAGAATGCCTGACCGGCGGGCATAGGCGGGATCTCCTGTGGCTATCCACGCAGCCGCAAGTCGGTCCACGCCGTCGACGATCAGCTTCTTCCAGTGTCCGTAGATGAGATAGGCGCCGATGAAGCGCCAGACCCGGTCGTCGGCGCGGTGTCCTTCACCATCATCGATACCCATGCTCTGCTCACTACCGCGTTCGTCAACCAACAGTGCCCGGTCTGCCCGCTCGGCGGCGAAGAGACCGCCCTCACCTAGACCGCTTCGATAGAAGGCTTCGAAATCGTTCCGGGGAAACAGATCGTTGCAGGAGGGACACTGTGTCTTGAAAGGATGGGCAAAGGGATCCATCTGCCAGTCGTACATGTTCACATTCGCCTGGCAGCCCGGGCAGTACCCATCGGACAGGACCATCCACGATCGGGTGATCGAGGGCCCAAAGATCGCTCGCCAGAGATCGTCGTCGGAATACGCCGACCACGGCGCGGCACGGTCGATAGCTCGCCGTCGCACAGCGTCGTCTGAGCGCAGCCGATCGATGAGTTGATCAGGATGGAACACGGAAGGGCATCACCTTGTCGGGGGTCCGGGCCGGGTCTAGAAGCCGAGGACGCAGCCAGAAGTCACGGGTGGAGAGTTACGGCAGGTCCAATTCGGCGCATACAGGCAGATGATCCGAGTGATCCCATCGACCATTCGGTCGCGGTGAATCGGTGCGGAACCCTTCGTCGCGGATGATCCTGGCGTGTGTGAGCCCCGGGCTCAGAGAGGGTGAGAGGTAAATGTGATCGACGATCCACTCGCGGATGCCCGCCGTATCCATCGTCAGCTGCAATCCACCGTCGGCGTTTTCCATGGTATTGAGGAAGCCCATGTCGCGCAGATGCACGTGAATCCCAGGCTCGTCGACGGCACTGTTGAAGTCGCCGAGCACGATGGCGTGTTTGGTTTCAGCGACGAGGGCACTCAGACGATCGTGCAACAGGTCTCCCTCGCGAGCACGCAGGTCCAGATCACCCGGATGAAGATGGATGTTGACGATCCACAGGCGCAGATCGGGTCCTTCGAGCAGGGCGGCACCTGCCGTGCGGCTGAAAGGGGGAACGTCCTCGTCGGCACTCACGTGGCTGAAGGTGCGTGACTCGACGACGGGCCAGCGACTCAGCACGTGTCCCGGAAACGCCGTCGGCGAGGGGAATGTGGCCAGATGCATGGACAGTTGCCTGGCAAGATCGCGGGCCAACGATTGCGTCGCCCCTTCCTGAAGGGCAATCACGTCGGCGCCAAAGCTCTGCAGGACCTGAGCGAAGTGCTCCACATGCGCAGGCGAGCCGTGAGGTCCCAGATCACTCTGAGCCGATTCAGCCGGATACCCCTGCATTCCATAGATGTTGTAAGAGATGATTCTCATCAGTCTGACTCCGGGGTTCGCCATTGCGGTCCATACTGTTCGACGAACCGACTGAAGAATCCCCGCGTCGCGTCGGACACGCCTGCGAGGTAGTCGATGTCGTCGAACCAGGGCTGATTGGAGAAGTAGTCGAAGCGCGGATGGCTGGCGCTGGTGTAGGTGAGCATAAGTGTGCGGCGGAGTCGATCGGTGTGATACCGACCCCGGTGCAATCCCATGGGATTGAAGGCGACGGCATCGCCGGGCTCGAGATCGACACGCTTCGCTCCTGGCATGTCGGGACTTGTGTTGTTGCGTCCTTCGTCGGCGCGCCGGATGGCGTACTCCGCATCGGTGTCCCAACGCACATGGGACCCCGGTACCACCTCTACATCATCAGATGGTACCAGCGCGATCTGAAGCTGGATGGATCTGCCCACACCTCCACCATCGGCGATTGTCTTCCTCTCGTCATCCTCGTAGGGGCAGTGGAACTGGGAATCACGATGCCAATTGCCATCCCGGGAGTTGCTCACGGGATTAAAGAAGAGGCTTGTGCATCGGAAGAGGGGCTCATCTTCAAGTAAAGCGCCTGCGACCTGCAGGATGCGAGGGTGGGCACAGCCTGACAGCACCGCGGCCAGGGTTGCAGGATCCGATCGATGGTACCCTGGATGGTTGAGATGCCGCATCGATGTCGCCTCGTCCCCGCCTCCTGGCTCTCCCGTTTCGGCACGGCAGTGCCGCCACTGTCCAAGCGTATCCTCCGCGATGTCCCGCAGTCGCTGCGTGGTTGAGGCGGGCAGTAACTTGGGCACCACCACATAACCGTGCTGCGACCAATCGTGGGCCAAGGTCTGATCCGAAGAGACTGAGCCCTGGGCATCCGTCGTCATATCGCCACCGATCTGTGGACCTGGGCGATGCGACGACGCTCGGCTGCAGAGAGCAGGGGACGTTGGCAGGCGGCCATGTTCTTCTTCAACTCGGTCGGTGTAAGGACGCCGGACACGACGCTTGAGACCGGTGAATGGCCCAGCACATACTTGATCGCCGCCGACGTGAGGGGGCGGCCCTTCTGTGCGAGAAAACGAAAAGGACGGCCTCTCGAGTCAGGTCCTTTGCGCAGCAGCAGACCCGATCCGAAGGGTGATCGCGCCAGAACGCCCACGCCCTCTCTTTCGGCCAGCGGCAGCAACTCGTCCAACGCATCCGGCCAGATCAGATTGAAAGCCAGTTCCACCACGTCGGCGCCATGCTCGATGGCAGTAACGGCCCCTTTGGCATCCGTCGAGGCGCCGAAGTGCTTGATCTTTCCCTGCTTCTGCAGACGTCGAAGGGTCGACCACACACTCTTGCGCCGCAGAATTTCAGGCGGAGGGTCATGGAGAAGGAATACATCGATGACGTCTGTTTCGAGTCGACGCAGACTCATCTCGCAACTCCACGTCAGAGATCGAGCATCGAAATACTGCCGTGCACCGTCGTAGATGAACTGAGCACCATCGATCCCGGTCATGTACCCGGCTTTCGTGATCAGCACGACTTCATCTCGGCAGTCGTGGAAAGCGCGACCTAGAAGGCACTCGCTGCGTCCATTTCCATAGACTTCGGCCGTGTCGAAGGTCGAGATGCCGAGGTCCTTCGCCTGCCGCAGGAATCGCAGGGCCTCATGCTGGTCGACGGGCCCCCAGAAAAGGCCGCCGATTTCCCATGTGCCGAAACACAATTCGGTGACTTCGATGCCGGTGTTGCCAAGAGGGCGAGTGCGCATGATCTGTCTGAATCTTCAGTCGTCGGGGGAAGAGTGATCTCAGGCCGGTACGTCAACACCGACCGCTTCAGAGATGTGAACGAATCCATCCCGCCTCAGAAGCTGGTCGAGGCCATCGATGATGTGCCCCACCAGTCCTGGACCCTCATAGACAAGCCCTGTATACAACTGCAGCATCGAGGCGCCCAATCGGATCTTTCGATAGGCGTCTTCCGGGTCTGCGATGCCGCCTGATCCGACAAGCTTGAATCGTGATCGATCGAGACGACCATACCAGAAACGAAGCGTTTCATCCATCATCGATCGCGTCGGGGCACCACACAGGGTGCCGGGCATGGGCGCGACGACCGACGCTGCCGTTCGCAGGGGGTACTCTTTTCCAGGAGGCAGATTGAAGATGAATCCGGCGACGAATGGAAAGGGGGCGACACAAGACATGAGCGCCTCGGCACGGCTCGCGTCTCGATGAGCCGTGAACTTCAGCCACACCGGTGGCAGATTCTCGAGCTGCGAGTATTCGTGCAGCAGATGCGTCAAGCGCTCCATGTCGTCGAAGGGGCTGACCCCTGCCGTCGTATTCGGACAATTGAGATTCAACGTCAGATAGTCCGCGACCCCACACAGAGGTCTGGCGGCACGGACAAACTCGTCGACCACGTCCTCTTCTACCGTGGGACGTCCCGTGTTGGTCTCGACGATGTTTACGCCCAGCGGAACATCGATAGGCGTTTGGGCAAGACGGTCTGCCACGGCGTGAGCGCCATCGTTCGGGACACCGTAGTTGACGACGATCGCTTCGTCCTCGGGCAATCGGAACAGACGCGGCCGAGGATTTCCCTCCGAAGCCTCGGCCGAGACGGACCCGACTTCGACGTGACCGAATCCGATGGCGGCCATCGCTTCCACCACCCGTCCGTTCTTGTCAAAACCGGCGGCCAGTCCCAGGGGGTGGGGGAAGTCGAGTCCGGCAATGTGCACAGCCAGCCGTGGGTTCGACCGAACGCGATAGGCACGTCGGATCATGAAGCGGGCAACGCGTGATCTCCCTGCGCGGTGGGCCCATTTCAGGGTTGATTCATGGATCTGTTCAGGGTCCTGCCGGAACAGGAAAGGGCGCACAAGATGCCGATAGGTGGACACGTCTATATTCCCGCCGGTTGGGGGTCAGTTCCCGAAAAGCGAAGGACCGAACACGGATTCCGCCACGCCCCAGAGCCTTTTGCCGGCATGATCAGGCAGGATGCTCAAGTGCGTTGAGGTGCAGGATCGCTTCCTCCACCGTGATCCTGCGAAACGACTGCGTGAGCGTCGGTGACTGAGCAGGATCGGACCACCTCATCGACGGGGCGACGTCGACGGTGGAAGCGACCTTGGCGACCCATTCGTCGAGGGGGGCACTGGGGCAGGTGACGTGAAGATCCGCATCCTCCACGACCCCGGTCGGATCGTACAAGAAGGCTCGTCGTACCGCCCGACGGAGGCTGGCCAGATGCACGGCATCGTAGGACGTGGCCTCCGCAGCCTGGACAGATAGGGGCGCGGTGGGCAGCAGGAGTGTGTGTGGCGAACGGTCGATGACGGCCTGCCCAAGGCAGGGGTGGGGAGCCTGGATTTCAACATCCTTGTGATCCGGCCAGATATCCAGCATACCATAGGCAGCTCGTGGCGCTTCGAGTTGCAGACTGTAGAAGTCGGGATAGGTCCGCCACGTCGTGTCGTTGGCGTCGGTACTGGCACGTACGGCGTCGTAGAAGGCGGTCACCGAGGCGAGGATCAAGGCTGTCGCACCGAGCCCATCGAGGGGAGCTCTCGTCACCACTCCCAGACGATCCGTTTCGGATGTACCGTGGAAAAACACGGGATGGGAGATCTCTTCATCGCCCTGGCGAACACTGAAATCATCACCGCGTAGTTGGCTGGAATGCATCTTGGTGGTGGTCTTTCTGCCTCGAGTGTTCCGTAAGGCCACAGAGATAGGCCTCGACAGAAGGGTTGACAAGGTCCGCATCGGTGTAGTAGATAACTCGTACAGTATGTAAATAGGGCACGTGATGCTCCGAGCGTGTCCGAGAGAAGATTCCGGGGACAGGAGAGAAGCCACGTGGAATTCGACCCGACCCGACCGATCTACCTGCAGATCATGGAGGAGGTCAAGAAGCGAGCCGTTCGAGGCGACTACAGCGTGGGTGAGCAATTGCCTTCCGTGCGCGACATGGCCTCGCAGATGGGCGTGAATCCCAATACGATGTCCCGCGCCTACCAGGAACTTGAGCGTGAAGGGTTTCTACATACCCGCAGAGGTGAGGGTTCCTTCCTCACGCACGAAACCGAGCGGGTCGAGCAGGAGCGTACGGCGTTGGCACAGGCGGCATGTACCGCGTTTATCGCACAACTGCGCGATCTGGCGTTCGATGCAGCCAGGACAAGCCGTCTCTTGAGACAAGTCGAGGAGGAGGTGAACGAAGATGGCGACCGTTGAGATCATCGATCTGGTGAAACGCTACCGCAGCACCCAGGCCCTGCGGGGGATCGATCTGAGATTCGAACCCGGGCGTGTCAGCGGTGTCCTTGGGGAGAATGGGAGCGGCAAAAGCACGCTCTTTCGTATTCTGGCGGGTGTGACACGACCCACGCGGGGATCGGTCCTGATCGACGGAGAGAATGTGGGCGTGGAGACGCGGCGTATGAGCGCCTACCTGCCGGAGATCGATTCATTCTACACCTGGATGTCGATCGAGGAGCAACTGAAATTCATCGGCAGTTTCCATCCCGGCTGGAACGCGGCCAAGGCACGCGAACTGACCCACTTCATGGGGTTGGATTCCTCGGCCCGGATCGGGGAACTGTCGAAGGGCCAGAGGGCGCGACTGAAGTTCATCGTAGCCTTTTCCTGGCCCAGTCGCCTGGTATTGATGGACGAACCCCTCGGCGGGATCGATCCGCCCTCGCGAACACGAATCCTACGAGCGATGATGCAGGAGTTCCGAGCCGAAGAGCAGACGATTCTCATCTCCACCCATCTGGTCAACGAGATCGAGGAGTTCGTCGATGATGTCGTGTTTCTGCACGATGGAGAGATCGCCCTGCAAGGCAACGCCGACGCCCTGCGAAATGATCGTGGGGCATCCCTTTCACAGATGTTCGAGGAGGTGCTGTCGTGAACGATTTCATCACCCTCTACATGAAAGAGCTTCGCGCTCAGCGAATGGTCATCGGTGTACTGCTGTTAGGGACGCTTGGTCTGTCCATCTACGCGCTCACCGGTCTCGGTGATGTACCCCAGCCACGCCTTGCCCTCATCATCCTCCCATACGCCAGCGCGCTTGGGCTGCCTTTTCTGCTCATCCACGCGATTTCGAGTGAGTGGTCGGCGCAGACGAACTACCAGATTCTGGCTTTGCCCGTGCCTCGATGGCTCGTACTGCTGTCGAAGGTGGCGGTCGTGTTGAGTCTCGGTGTCGTCATCTACCTGTGCAGCACCGTCTTTCTGCAGGTCATCGCAGACCGAATGACGGCGATGATGCTGGCTCAGGATGGTTCGGGGGACAGTTTTCGCATTGAGCCTCACATGGACAGTTCCACCGTATGGGCCGTGTCGGGCATCGTATACGGCGTGCTGCTGCTGCCGCTGCTGGGCATCGCCTGCGCTGCCTCTGGTGTGCGCGTGATGGCGCAGCGGTTCAAGGGATTGTCCACGCTCGGCGTCTTCGTCGCCGGCGGGTATCTCTACGGGAAGCTCCAGATCCCCATCGTCCACGCCCTGGAGAAAATCTTCGGCAAATGGGAGCTCGATCTGCCCATCCATCACGGTACCGCGACGGCGTCGGATGTGCACCTGCTGCTGATGTACTCGGTGTTGTTTGCCGCCCTCGGGGTCGGTGTGGGCGCCGTGCTCTTCGAGAAGTACGTGGAAGCTTGAGCCGTGGCTGAGACGGACTAGGACTCGGCGGGCGGGTCCTGGTGGCACTGCCTGCCGAACAGGTCCCATGCATCGGCAACGGTAGCCGCTCGGCCCGCCGCACGCAGGGCGAGCGCTCGCAATCCCAGCAGTGACTCGTCGAGATCTGCCGCCGGCGTCGTCGAATAAGACGTCAGCTCAGCGAGTATCTGCTGCAGTTGTGGCAGTTGACGTGCGATTCCTCCGGACAGAATGAGGCGGCGCAACTGTGTCTGGGGATCGAGTTCGGCCAGCACATCCACGTACTGCTGCACAAAGGCCCCAAGAACCCCAGCCAGATACGACTGCACAGTGAGGCTGCCCTCGGTGATGCCTGCGATGCTGCCACCGTTTCTCCAGCCACGGGCGCCTTCGAAAACGGACAGATCCATCTGCAGGTGTGCCTGGCTGATCTGCTGGGGTGTCACCGAACCAAGAGCCTGCCAGAAGTCACCTGTGGTGCCGGCAAAATGGGCGATGTCTTCGAGGAATCCGATGAACTCGTTCAGCGCCCGGCCGGCGGGGATGTGGGTCACCGTTGTGAGCATCCGACCCTCGAAATAAGGGCGGCGCTCAAAAGCTTGGCTTACCGGGCCGTCGATGATGCTGACCTGGGATCCGGTTCCGAGATTCAGATTGGCATCGAGTATGGGAAACGGCCCCGCGCCCAGGACCGAACACTGGTGATCGCCCACACCCGCATAGATCGGCACCAGACCCTGTGGACCCGGCCAGTGCCCGGAAATGGTCGCTTCCGTACAGGGCGTCCCGAGCTGAATCTGGCACCCGCCGATCACCCGGATGCACTCGAGCAGGGGATCGGACGGGATCGAGCCAGACTCCACATCGGCCATGGCCATGGCTGCCAGCATCGTGGGATGTTCGACCAGATCAGCGCCTGCGAATCCGTCGTGGCTCAGTCGTGCCAGTGCCAGGGGGAGAGAAAGGGCCCACGCCTCCTCGACCGAGACCTCTCCTGTACGGCATGTGTGGGCGATGTTCAGCAAGGGGAAGCCCGGCCGTGGCCGCATGCCTGTCAGGGATCGAAAGAGATCTCCCAGTCGCTCGACGACCAGATCGTGGGTGGAATCTCCGTCGATCCGCTCCAGGGAGCGCGCATCCAACCACGAGACATAGTTGGTCTGCGGTGTACCGTCGGGGCCGACCAGCACAAAGCCGTGCATCTCGCTGCACAGTACGATGCCGTCGAATTCGTGGGTCTGCCATGCAGCGTGACAGATGGCGTCGAATCGTCTGAGAAGCTCATCCAGCGACAACTCATGACGTCCCGAAACGTCGTGTGCAGCTGTGACAGTTTGGGTCTTCGTCGGGGGAGGCGCGGATCCGGGTGTACGGCGGTCGACACCGACGAAGGTGCCGCACTCGAGGTCGATGAGGGCAGACTTGGTACTGGTCGTGCCAAAGTCAATGGCGAGAAAATGGCTGCTCACGACGCGGTCAGGTCGACGACGTCCTGTTCCAGGTCGGAGAAACGATTCCCCGCCAGCTGGGTACCACGGGACTGTTCGCTGATGCGGACGCCGATCTGCTGCCGTGCCTGGCCACCGGCGCCATCAAAATGGCAATCGTGGATCGTCGTGTCGTGGGTCGAACCGCGGATGTCGATGCCAACGCCGTCTTCGGCGAAGCCATTGTCCGAAAAGGAGCAGCCCTCGATCACATTGCGGTGACCACCGCGGTAGACGTGGGACGGTTCGCGAAACCGCAGACCCGTCTTGTGGTTGCCGGAGAATCGGGCGCCTTGTATCCGATTGTCAGTGTCCCGATGACCGATGGAGATCCCATAGTCCGTGTTGTCACAGAATTGCCCGCCTTCTACAAGGCCATCGGTGACACCCCAGCAGAAGAAGATGCCCTGGCCATTCCCGTCTCCGATACACTCGCTGAAGACGGGTCGCTGAGATCCCGAGCCCGGGTGGAATCCGAGATTCGAGTTGTCCAGTGCCTGACACGACTCAAAGCGGACATCATCACAGATCTGAAAGCTGAAGCCATCGCCGTGATAACTGCGTGAAGTGACCTTGCGGAAGAGGTATCGATGACATTGCTGGAGGAAAACGCCGCCAGAGTAGTTGCCGTTGATCTCTTCATTGGCGTCGCGGTGACCGTCCAGGACCAGGTGTTCTACCGTGACATCACAGACCCCTTCCTCGGCAGTGAGAACGGGAAAGAGGGTAGATGCGGTCGCTTGGTCTTTACACCAGAAGTTTTTCTCCGGCCGGCGGCTGAGGTAGACCTCCTTTCCCTCCACGCCCACGACGGTGTCGCGTACGACCTTCCGCAGACTACCGGAGTCGGTGTAGGAACGCAGCATGATTCCACAACCGGGCGCAAAACCGGAAGAGTCTTCAACGGTCACCCGATTCTCATACCAATCGGACTCGCGGGTGATCGTCGAGGTGTGACTCGGCAACTTGTGCAGAACCGTATCACTGCCGGCGCCGCGAACCGTGATCCCCGTTCGCAGATACAGTGCGTTGGCCATCTCGTAGTCGCCGGGCAGGATCTGCAACGTTCCCGGACCACCCAGACGGGCCAGGTAATCGATTCCCGCCTGCAAGGCCCGGTCATCACATCCCTCCAGATCGCCACCGCGACCGACGGTCAGGGTCAGGCCCTGCGGCAGCGAGCGGGTCCGATTGTCGGTATCTGGTGATAGATGGCTCATGGCGCGATGAAGGTGGGATGCCCCTTGTGCCGGCGCAAGCTCGTCAGCCGGCGGCGTTGGCCTCTGCATCGCCGGGTGCGACCCATACGTCAGCGAGAAGCTGCTGGGCCTCGATCATCTTGTGGTAGGCTCCGCCAGCGGCCAGGAGGTCTTCGTGCCGGCCTCGTTCGACGATACGGCCCTGATCGAGGACGATAATGCAGTCCGCATGGCGGACCGTAGACAGACGGTGGGCGATGACGAGGGTTGTTCGCTGACGTATCAGACGCCGCAAGGCTTCCTGGATCAGCAGTTCGGTGTGTGTATCCACCGCAGAGGTCGCCTCGTCGAGAATCAGGACGGGCGCATCCTTCAACAAGGCTCGGGCGATGGCCAGTCGCTGCTTCTGGCCGCCGGACAGGCGAACCCCTCGCTCGCCGATGAGGGTGTCGTAGCCTTCGTCCAGTCCGTCGATGAACTCACTGGCATTGGCCGCTTCGGCAGCGGCACGTATCTGAGCGTCATCGGCATCAGGCTGTCCGAAGCGGATGTTGTCGGCAATGGTCCCGTGGAAGAGAAAGACATCCTGTTCGACGGCCGCCATCTGACTGCGCAACCAGGACACAGGGACCTGGCGCACATCCTCGGCGCCGAGGTGAATCGACCCGTGTTGGGGGTCGTCATAGCGGGGCAGCAGGTGAGAGATCGTCGTTTTGCCTGCTCCGGTATGACCGACGAGTGCGACGATCTGCCCCTCTGGCACCTCAAAGCTGATCTCGTGGAGGACGGGCTTGTCGACATCGTATCCAAAGGTGACCGAATCGAATTGAATACTGTAGCGGGGTGCCGTTGGGACCTGCGCATCAGGCGCATCAACGATATCTGACTCGATGGCCAGCAACTGAAAGACCCGATCCGTACTGACCGAAGCCTTCTGCAGCACATCGTTGATCGACGCCAGTGTGAGGAAGGGTTGATAGATGTGGGCCATGTAGACGATGAAGACGAACAAGTCTGCCACACCGATACGTTCGGCCATAGCGGCACTGCCACCGGCCCAGATCACCAACACGATGCCGATTCCGCCCGCTGCTTCCACCAGACCTGCTGGCATGAGGGAGACGGAGTTGGCCTCGATGGAGGCGTCTCGAAATGCGGCCGATCGCGAGGTGACACGCCGTGTGGCGGCGTCCTCCTGCACAAAAGACTTGATCACACGAATGCCGGCGAACTGGTCATGTACGACGGCAACCAACTCTGACAGTCGCGAGCGAACGTCCCGCCACATCTGGCGAACTCGTCGGACGAAACGGTATACGAGAAAACCCGCAATCGGAATCGGAAGCAGTGTGATCAATGTCAGCTGAGGATCGATGCTGAGCAGAACACCGATCATCGCCGTGGGAATCACGAAAGCGAGGATCGTCTCGGGGACACCGTGGGCGATGAAGTCTTCCACCGCTTCGATGTCGTTGACAGACCTGGAGATCAGACTTCCCGTCCGTTCGCGGGCGAAGAACCGATGCGGCAGCCCCTGCACGTGGCGGTAGACTCTCACCATCAGATCGTCCATCACTCGATAAGCGGCGGCATGGGAAAAACGACCGTATCCATATCGGGTGAGTCCGCGGAACAGATACACGCCCAACAGGGCCGCCGTCAGCTGCAGCAGTTCGATGGACGATCCTCCACCTTCGGTGATCCAGAGGATCAGCTCACGGATCAACAACGGTGGAAGAAGATTGGCTCCGGCAAACACGAGACCGCACATCACAGACAGGCCCAGGAGCCGCCGACAATCGCCCAGAAGATGGCAGAACTGGCGCAGGAAACTCATTGCTCGATCCCGTGCCTTACCCGTAATGCAGCAGAGCCGGCTTCAGGGTCCATGCCTGAAGCCGAGCCAACTCGATCAGACCCGGTGCATCGAAGTCTTTGGCAAAGACGACCCAGTTCCATACATCATCGTGCACATGTCGTTCGCTATCGAGATGTCCTGTCCGAAGTGGAATCGTGCTGGGCAGCGTGACCTGTCGACTGCGTTGGGCGGCTGCCATCTTGCGCAACAGATCTGCAGCGGTGATGAGAAAGTCCGCTGGTGCGATGGCCTCGGAGCCCAACCAGATTGCGTCGGGCATTCGTCCATGATGCTGGAGATATCGATCCACATCGATCGCGGCCTCCAGCAGCTGGTCGCTCGCCAGGGGCGCATCAGGCTGGAGTGTCGTTGCCTGACGGTGCACCGGTCCCAGCGGCGTGTCCTGGCCGACAACGACGCGCATCTGAGTCAGGTCCAGCGCCGTGTCAGCGCTATTCTCCGTCTCCTCATCGGTGATGGTGAGCATGATCTGCAGCAGCGCCTCGACGACGAGGGCGAAGATTTCGGAGGGGGCCAGCACCGTATCCGCATCGACAAACCGGTGTTCGATGGCACCCGATGAGAACGTGAGCATGTCGGCTAGTTCGGCGATGCTGAACACGCGGTCGGCGGCGTTGTCCGGCAGAAGGTTGAGGAGCTGGCGGCCTGTGAGCACTTCCACACCGGGTTGGGCGACGACATGCCCCAGGTAGCGGTCGAACAGTTCGAGTCCTGCTGCCATCTGCTGGGCGCCGCGAAGCGGTGCCGGTTTCCATTGTGGTCGAGGGGGTTGTTGGCCGCGGGCGAAGTTGACCCCATCCCAGAAAGCGAGAGTGGCAAACTCGCATGGGTGATAGTAGATGCTGATTAATCCGCCGCCGTCATCCACAACATCGCGATGGATCTCGTCGAATCGGCCGATGCCCTGTCGGAGTCCCTCCTCGCCTGCTTCAAAGTCCATACGCGTGACCCGCGTCTCCAAGCGATTGATATGGGGGACGTTGCAGTACCAGAAAGGGGCCCCATCGAGGCCGATGTGGGAGGCCTCGTCCATGAAGAGGGGAATCCCCGCATCTCGCATAAACGGGTAGATCTGAGGGGCCCAGGAGCCACCCGCCTGGCCGAAGGTGGAGGAAGGGCCCAGGATTCGTACCGTGTCTTCGTACCCCGGTCGCTCGCGCCGGATGATCTCCTCGACGCCGTCCTCCCACCCGGCCGAGCGCAGATACTCTGCCAGGACGGGATGCTGCGAGTGAGTATCGGTGTGATAACCGATGTCCTGGCGCTGTAGAGCACGGATGACATCCTCTCGTCCGCGTTCTTCCAGCACGCGCGCTTTTTCGGCGACGACCTTCCACGTTCCTTGCACGCCCTGGCGCTCGAAGCAGTCGAGCAGGCCAAGCAGCGCGTCGTCGCTCTCCGGGGTCAGGTAGTCTTCGACATCGAACCAGAACAGAACATGAACCGGGGGCACTTCACTCACGCGACCTCGAATTCCAGGGCCTCTATGTCGGCCCGCAGTTGCTTGTCAGCGGCTGAACTCAAGGGCTCCACCAGTCGAGGTGGGCCCACCGGTGTCCCACGCCAGCCGAGTATGGCTTTGACGCTGGCCAGCACGCCGTGCTCGATCAGAATCCGAATCACCTGATTGGCCTGCCGCTGGCACTGCCTGGCTTCGTCTAACTGTCCCGCGTCAAATGCGGCCCGCATCTGTAGATAGAGCTTGGGCATGATGTTGTACGTGGTACCGATCGCGGCCTCGGCACCCATGACCATCGCGGGCAGAGCCATCTCGTCGGGACCACTGATCGCATTGATCGAACCCTTCGAGCGATCGATGAGCTGGCCGAACAGGTAGAGATTGTGATCGGTGAACTTGATACCTGTGAAATTCGGTACCTGCTGCATCGCCTCGAGAAAACCGTCAGCCGTGACGCGGCGGTCCGCTTCTCCCATCAGCCAGTAGACGTAAAAAGGCAGGTTGCTGGCGCCGCCGATGGCTGCGTAATGCTCGATGGCAGCGTCCAGGTCATTGGGGCGATCTGCAGGCGCCACCGAGGCCACGGCATCGATCCCCTGTACGTGGGCCGCATGCTGCGCCAGTTCGATGGCATCTTCCGTCGTCGTGCCTCCCACCTGCAGAATGAGGGGGACGGCGCCCGCCACTTCATCGGCCACCAATTCAGCCATGTTCATCCGTTCCGGAACACTCATGACACGGCCTTCACCTGTGCCACCACAGACGAAGAATCCCTGTGACCCCGCATCGAGTAGAGAGCGTACCAGAACACGGACACGTTCGACATCTACCCCTTCGGCGCTGTCGTCGAAAGCCGTGCAGAGAGCGGGCCAGATTCCATGAGCAATCTTCGTCGTCATCGTATCTGTCTCTCCACCACTAGAATTTCGTGTCGCCGCCAATGGCTGGGAATGCCAGGGGAGATCGATTGCCGACGAATGGGGGCCGCAAAAGGTCTCGTTGGGTGTCGTCGGTGGCCGACTCGAGATACTTGTCGTTGTTCGAAGGCGACGACCAGCTGGAATACCCTGGCGAGTATTTGTAGAGCAGGGAGCGCCGTCGCTGTCGCGACGTCCAACAGCGCGTGCCGTGAACGAGGGCCTCTGTGAAGATCAGCATGTCACCGGCCTGCAGCGTCGGATTGACCACCAGATGGGAGTGTACGTCGGGTTTGTAGGCGTCGAACGACGCTTTGTGCGACCCTGGAACCAGCACAAAACCACCATCGCCGGGATTCACATCCTCCAGGGCATACATCACGACGATCAGACCATTCCACATCTTCCCATTTGCCCACTGATACTGATGTTCGCCCTGGTCGGCGCGCAGACCACCATGCAGATTCTCCCGTGTCTGCTGGTCCGTCGTCATCTGAATTCCATAGGCATGGTCGTGACGTAACCAGTCGCCGATGATCGTGCGCATGGCCGCCAGGGTTCGCGGATGGGCCATGAGTCGCATGAAGACGGGGTCGAGTTCGACAAAGCTGAAACGACTCGGATTCTCTCCGGCGAGGTGGTCGTCGATGAGTGTATTCATCGCTGTCAGATCGTCGCTACCTATGAGGTTCCGATAGACGATGTATCCATTGAGATCGAATTCGTAGATTTCGGCTTCGGTCACGCGCGTCTCCGCCATGCAGCAGGTGTTCATCAGGTCGCGCAAAGCAACGGGACCTGCGAAGTTTCGTCAACGAGATCGACACTCCGGACCCACGACCAGAAACGTCTGATGCCACCATCCTTCCCATCACGGCGGCAACGACTGGCCGCAGCTGCCGCCATGCGAGGTGCCGAGATCTTTGTCGCCACGCAGCGGCCAAACCAGCTGTATCTGCTGGCTGGAGCTCAGCATGAGGATCCGAGTTGTGTGATCAGCCGAGGCACCTGCGCGGCCATCCTCTTCCACCACCGTGGGGGTCAAGTGGCCGAGACGGTGGTGTTCCCCGGGATCTGGATCAGCAATGCGTGCCGCGACCTGTTGCACGACTGTGAGGTCGTGGAGAACGGCCTCGCCGATCCGACAGCCGAGGAGCAACTGGCGCATCGATTGGCCTCGATGGCCCCGCGGCGTGTGTTGTTAGATCAACTGTCTGATTCTCTGGGACAAAGCATCGCCAAGGTGGCACCGTCGATCGAACTGGTGGTCGACGACTTTGTCACGACTCTGCTACGACGCTGCAAGGACGAGGCCGATCTGGTTGGCCTGAAGCGGGCGGCTCAGGTGGCCGATCTGGGTATGCAGACGGCTTTTGCGAACGTGCGCCCTGGTGTGTCATGTGCCGACGCGATTGCCGTGGGCACGGCAGCCATGCTCGCCGCTGGCGCCGAGAGTGTCGCCATGGCACCAACCTCAGGCATTGGTACGGGATACCTCGACAGCGGTGAAGACCCTCGGCGGCGGATCGAGGAAGGAGACATGGTCTTCATCGACATGGGGATCTGGGTTCATGGCTATCTCGGCGACATGACGCGAGCGGCCATTGTCGGTACCGGGTCGGCGGAACAACAGGACCTTCTTGCCACGGTTCAGGAGGCCTATCAACGGGCAAGCTCGCTGATGGTGCCCGGAGCCCGTGGGGAGGAGATTTATCAGACCGTGGTCGATCTGTATGCGCCGAAGGGATGGGCACCCTACTTTATTCACCATCTGAGCCATGGCCTGGGTCTGGGGGGCGACGTGCCGCGTGTGGCGGCAGATCATGCCGAGATCCTGCACGTGGGCGACGCGCTCTCCTGCGAGCCCGGGTGTTACATCCCGGGACTGGGGGGTGCCCGTGTGGAGAATATGATCTATGTCGGCGACAGTGGACCGGTTGAACTGACAACGACCCCCATAGATCCGGAGCTCGCCTCGTGAGTGGATCAGATCGACCTGAAGGCGACGGCCCCGTCCTCGGGTCAGCCGGGGTCGATCGGGTCCTCTACGAAGGCGGCGTGTATCGAACGCCCTCCACAAAGGTCGGACTGCTGGGCACGGTTTCGCCCACGGCCTGCGTCTATCCATCCTTCATCAGAAATGTGTGGCAATCCAGCGCGCTGGCCCGAAAGGGGTGTTACGGATTCGAAGATTGGATCGATAGCAGCATGAGAGTCCTGCGCGCACTGGAGAGGGTCGGTGTCGACGTCGAGGTGAGTGGGGCCGAACACCTGCAGGAGCTGGACGGTGGCGCCGTGATCATCGGCAACCACATGAGCACTATGGAGACGGTCATTCTGCCGGCTCTGATCGGTACGATCCGACCGGTCACGTTCATCCTCAAGGGCAGCCTGTTCCGCACGCCCATCTTCCGCGACATCGTCGAGACGATCGGTGCGATCGGTGTTACGCGAACCCAACCGAGGCAGGATCTGAAAACCGTGCTGCAGGAAGGGGGCGACCGATTGGGCAAGGGGACGTCCATCGTCGTCTTTCCACAGACGACACGAGCGCTGGACTTTGATCCGGAACAGTTCAGCTCGATCGGGGTCAAGCTGGCGCAGCGGGCCAAGGTCCCCATCATTCCACTGGCGCTCAGCACACAGGCGTGGGCCAATGGCAAGTGGCTGAAGGATTTTGGCGGTATCGACCCATCATGCCCCGTGCGCATCGCCTTCGGTGCGCCCATCGATGTCGAAGGGCGGGGCCAGGCTGAGCATCAACAAGTTGTCGACTTCATCGCCCGTCATCTGGCGAACTGGTCGTCCTGAGCGACATGGACCTTCGCGATCCACCGCCGGATGGTTCCACCACAACGTGCCCTATCGGACCTCGATCCATTGCTCGAGCCGCTCCGCTTCTTTCGCCGTCAGTCCGTAGAGGGTCATTCGATCGGTCACCGTGGAGAGGAGGGGACTCACATCTGCCCAACGTTCATCGATGCGCAATGCTAGGGGCGCCTTCAGCCGAGCTTCATCGGCACCGTAGGCCTTCATCTTCTGTTGCCCGTAAGCATTGAGGCGGATGCTGATGGCTCGACTGCCATCGGTCTCCTCGGCGACGCGGAGGGCGACGATGTGCCAACCTGTCAGCAGAGGTTCGTCACTCACCAGAACCGCGACCGGTCGTGAACGAAGATTGCCTTCGAAGCTGACCCTCTGCCAACCCTCTGGTGGCGGCGCCTCAGGGGCCGTGTCGTAGGTGGCGGTGAAGAGCTGAAGTTCGATGCCTTCGTCCTGCGGGGCACAACCGCCTCCCACCACGGCGAGGAGGGCGACGAACGGGACGATGCGAAGAGATCTGATCATGTGATGTAATCCTCGAGCTAAGGTTCAAGTTCGAAGATACGCACAGGCCTCACGATTTCGCTCGCCGGTTTTCAGTCTCCGCCACTCCATGCGAGTCGACCCGCCTGTTGGGCGTCGAGTGTCAGGTCCTGGTCAGCGTCTTCGGGAGGCAGACGGGATCGCCATTCGTCAAGGAATTCGACGAGTTCGCCGAGATTCGGCGTCGTCAGCAAACGTGTGCGCTCGTCAGAGCCCCGCTCAAGGTCACGGAAGTAATGGACGAGGTGTTTACGCGTTTCAGGCACGCCCACACGTTCGCCCTTGTACTGAACCATCAGGCGTAGCTGCTCGATGGCCAGACGCAGGCGCTCCTGCAGGGGAGCGCCGTTGCGCCCGGCAAAGATCCAGGGATTGGCGATGGCCGCTCGCCCGATCTGCACAGCGTCACATCCGGTCTGCTCAACCATGGCCACGGCGTCTTCGAATCGCCGGATGTCGCCATTGCCGATCAAGGGCACCGTCGACGCCTCAGTGGCTCGACGGATCCACTCCCAGCGTGCCTTGCCCCCATACTTCTGCATGACCGTGCGAGCATGTACGGCGATCGCCTTTGCGCCCGCCTTCTGCGCTCGTTCGACGACTTCGACGATATTGATCGAATCCTCATCCCAGCCGATGCGTGTCTTGATGGTCACCGGCACCGTGCACGCTTCGACGGTGGCTTGCACGGCATCATAGAAACGGTCGAGGTCCAGCAGGTAGGCGGCACAACTGCCCTTGCGGGTGATCTGCGGTACGGAGCAGCCGAAGTTGATGTCCACCACCTGGCTTCCGCGGCGCTCCAGTTCCTGTGCACCGGCTGCGAGCAGGCCGATATCATTGCCGTAGATCTGAGCCGCCAGCAGGCTGTGCCCACCATCCTCATAGACCTGCGCATCGGTGAAGTCGAGCAGTCGCTCGATGCGGTGGCCCTTGTGATGGACGACGCGACAGTTGATGAACTCGACACCCACGATTCGGGCTCCGAGACTGGCGCAGATCAGCCGGAACGCCCAATTGCCGACACCTGCCATCGGTGCCAGGGCCATGACGGGCATGTTGGGGGCCAGAGGTGCAATGGGCAAATGGCCAATGTGGAAGGCAGGCTCGGACGGAGAGAGACTGTCCTGGGCGGAACCAGAGTGGATCTCGGCGGGCACGACAGCGTCAGCGGCGTTCAGATGGCGCCGTCGTGCTCGTGTTGCAGTTGGGTGGCCTTCGCCTTGGCGTCCTCTGCTTCGGTGATCAGACCCTTGCGCATGCACATGACCGACAGTGTGGTGTAGGCGAGGATTTCATCAGGACTCAATTCAACTGCCCGCCGCGCACTGGCCAAGGCTGCGTCGACCTCATCGAGTTTGTCGAACACATGGGCCAGGGAGTGGTGAACGTCTCCAAATTCGGGATCGATGGTCAGGGCCTGCTCAAAGTCTGCCCGAGCGCCTTCGAAATCCTGCTGCGCATACTTGGTCATGCCGCCGCGATACAGGGCGAATTTGTCTGCGACGTTGCTCACGTACCCTCGGTGACACTCGACAACTCTCGTTGGACGCGCTCGAAGACCTCATCGGGTGCTCCGGACCCATCGACCTCCACCAGATTGCCCATGCGACGATACTGGTCGATCACCGGTTCGGTTTCGGCACGATAGGTATTGAGTCGTTGCTGGATCACGCTGGGCCGGTCGTCGTCACGCTGAACCAGTCGCTCCATGATGTCGAGGGACGGCCAGTCGGCCTTGAGATTCAGGTTGTAGATTCGGCCCGTGTCGGGGTCGATGCGTCGGTTGGCCATGCGACTGATGACGGCTACGTCCGGCACGTCGATACGAATCACGGCGTCAAGGCGGCGGTCACGAACCTCCATCAGATCGGCGAAGGCCTGGATCTGATTGATCGTTCGAGGGTACCCGTCGATGACGAAACCATCGGGTACATCTCCACGATCAACGCGTTCCTCAACCAGGGCCGTCACGTGGTTGTCGGGCACCAGATGGCCAGCCCGCAGATAGGTGCTGATCAATTCACCGAGGTCGGAACCTGAAGAGACTGCTTCACGGAGCATGTCACCTGTGGAAATGTGAACGATGCCGAATTCGGAGACGAGCCGCTTGGCCTGCGTACCTTTGCCCGATCCGGGCGCACCGATGAGAATCAGATGCAAATCAGCAGTACCTTTGTCTTGAGACGGTTGTCTGGCGAGTGCGAGACCCGAATGGGTCGAACCAGCGGCATGGTGCCGGTGGGAGCACAGAACCTTATAATGTTACCCATCGGCGTTGACCCGGCAAGTCGAGGGTCTGCCCCCCAGTCTGAGGAGACTCCCATGGTTCACCGAACGCCCATCCATCTCAAGGGAGCGATCACTGCCGCCCGGTTGGCGCTTCCCCTGATCGTCCTGCCCCTGATCGCCTTGCCCCCGATGGCAAGGGCCGACGAACTGGACGAGGAGTATCTGCTGTCCATCGAACCGCACCACTACGTAGCGCAACGAGCAGCCGGTCCGATCGACGTTGACGGTCGACTCGATGAGCCGTCCTGGCAACACGCTGTGTGGACGGAGGTGTTCGTCGACATCGAGGGGACCCGCAAGCCGGATCCACGGTTCAAGACGCGGGCGAAGATGCTGTGGGACGACGAGTATTTCTATGTGGCGGCCATCATGGAAGAACCCCACGTGTGGGCGACATATGACTACCGGGATGCCATTATCTTTCACGAGAACGACTTCGAGGTCTTCATCGATCCGGATGGGGACACGCACAATTACTTCGAGTACGAAGTCAATGCTCTGGCTACCGAGTGGGATCTACTGTTGGCCAAGCCCTATCGAGACGGTGGCCCGCCTTATCACGGCTGGGACATCCCCGGTCTGCGAAGTGGCGTGACGATCTATGGAACACTGAACCAGCCCGCCGATATCGACGAAGGGTGGGGGCTGGAAGTTGCCTTCCCCTGGGAGGGACTGCGGCAGGGGGCGGGGCGGCCTGTGCCCCCGAGGGAAGGGGATGTGTGGCGTGTGAATTTCTCCCGCGTAGAGTGGGAGATCGATCCGGCCGAGGATGGAGAAGGGTATGTGAAGGTGAAGGGGCCAAGGGAGGACAACTGGGTCTGGACACCCCAGGGGCTCATCAACATGCATGTTCCGGAGCAATGGGGGTTTGTCCAGTTCTCGCCAACCACCGTGGGGCAGACACCCGAAGCCTTTGCCAAACCACCCGAGGAAGAGGGCAAACACCTCCTGCGTGAGATCTACTATCTACAGCGTGAGCATCACGCGGAACACGGGACCTACAGTGGCGACCTGGGCAGTCTGGGTCTGAAGCACCGAATCCTCGAGAATTTCCTTTGGCCACCGACGCTGCAGGTCACAGACTACGGCTACGAAGCCTGGGTCGAGGAGGTCGTCGACCTTCACGAAGATGGTCAGATCAGTCGATGGCTTCTGGAGAAGGACTCCCGCACTCGAAAGGTGAGCAGTCGGCGTCCCTAGGGCGGTCTTCTGGCTGATGGATCAATTGGCTGGCGTTTGGCGCTGGCCTCGGGCGTGGAGCAAGACCATCAGAGCAGAGATGTCCGCCGGTGAGACGCCACTGACCCGGGCCGCCTGACCCACCGTCGCCGGTTGCAGGCTGGCGAGTTTCTGTCGCGCCTCCGTCGACAGGGGCTGGGCCTCGGCATCGTAGTCGAAGTCGACGGGGATGCGATGTGCCTCCAGTCGTTTCAGGCGTGCGATGTCGTCGGCCTGGCGCTCCACGTAACCGGCGTATTTCACCGTCGCCTCGATATGTTCGCCCGCATCTGCCGTCAGCCTCGTCGGTGGTGGGGCGAGTTCGACGACGTCTTCGTATCGCAGTTCAGGACGACGAAGGAGCTCGACAAGGGAGGCCGACTCTCTCAGTGGTGTCGATCCCCGCTGCCGCAGCATGTCATCGACGGCCGTGCCCGGCGCCAGTCGCTGTGATTCGAGTCTCTTCAGTTCCGCCTCCGTCTGCAGCTGTTTGTCGAGAAACCGCTGCCAGGATTCGTCGGAGACCAGGCCATGGTCCCGGCCAAAGGCCATCAAGCGCATGTCGGCGTTGTCTTCGCGCATTTGCAGTCGGTATTCAGCGCGCGAGGTGAAGATGCGATAGGGTTCATCGGTCCCCTTGGTCACCAGATCGTCGATGAGTACGCCGATGTAGGCATCGGCTCGATCGAGGACAAAGGGGTCTTCGCCACGTCGCTGCAAGACGGCATTGACCCCCGCCATCAGCCCTTGGGCGCCGGCCTCTTCATATCCCGTGGTGCCATTGATCTGTCCTGCGAAGAACAGACCCGATACGCGTTTGGTCTCGAGCCAGGGATGCAACTGGGTGGGGGGGGCGTAGTCATACTCTACCGCGTAGGCAGGGCGCATCATCTGCGAATTCTCCAGACCCGGTAACGAACGGAGAATCGATCCCTGCACGTGCTCGGGCAGGCTCATGGACAGACCGTTGATGTAATACTCGTGCGTGCGAATGCCCTCGGGCTCGACAAAAATCTGATGGCGATCCTTGTCGGCGAAGCGCACAATCTTGTCTTCAATGGATGGACAGTAGCGCGGCCCCACGCCCTCGATTCGCCCACTGTATATGGCGGAGTGTTCGAGATTGCTGCGGATCAACTCGTGAGTGGCCTCACCGGTGTAGGTGATCCAGCAGGGCAACTGTGGAAGCTGCGGTGTATCGATGGCATAGGAGAAGGTCCTGGGAGGATCGTCCCCGGGCTGAATCTCCATCGCATCAAAATCGATCGTGCGACCATTGACGCGTGGCGGAGTTCCGGTCTTCATCCGTCCCGTTTCGAATCCCAGGCTCACGAGACCCTCCGCGGCGGCGACAGCGGCCGTCTCACCGGCTCGTCCAGCGGCATAGTTCACATCACCGACATGGATCTTGCCCCGCAGGAAGGTTCCCGTCGTGAGCACGACGGTTTTGCTGAAGTAACGGATGCCACCCCGCACTCCGACACCGCGAACATGCCCTTTCTCGACGAGCAGCTCCTCCATCAATCCCTGACGAACGTGGAGGTGCTGTTCGCCCTCGCAGGCGTATTTCAGCTCGAATTGATAGACCTTCTTGTCACACTGGGCACGGGATGCGCGCACGGCGGGGCCCCGTCGCGTGTTGAGGCGCCGAAACTGAATCCCCGCCAGATCAGTGTTGATGGCCATCTGCCCACCGAGAGCATCGATCTCTTTGACCATGTGTCCCTTGCCGATCCCACCGATGGCCGGATTGCAGGACATTTGCCCGATCGTATCGAGGTTGATCGTGAGTAGAAGGGTCGTTGCCCCCATGCGGGCGGCGGCGAGCGCCGCTTCAGTCCCCGCGTGTCCTCCACCCACGACGATGACATCGTAGGCCGGATGATCGGCCGACTCAGACATCCTCGGGCTCCGTGGTGAGCGTCGGTGTGTCACGGGCATCTGGTTCTTGGGTTTCAGGGTCGTGGTCGGCGATCAACTGGTCGACGGTCTGACGCAGAAGCTGCTGGGCATCTCCTTCACATTCCTGCTTCGAGGACCAGTTCCACTGGGCAAGGTATTCGTCGGTGCCGGCCAGTCCCTCGCGCATGGCGATACGATCGATGTGCTGCTGGAATCGATCGGGAAGCTGCTCGGTCAGGGGACGGCGGCCATCGAAGACGCGGACCTGCGCCGGGATCTGGCGCCAATAGAGAATCTGTATCTGTGGCACGTGAGGCGCCCTGCCTTAGGCGTCGAAGACGGCGCGGAAGGCACCGATGTGCTCTGGCGTGGTGCCACAGCACCCGCCGACCATCCACGCCCCCGTCGCCAGCAGAGCAGGCAACTCGGCGCTCATCTGATCGGGGTCCTGCAGGTAATAGGTCTCCTTCGTCTGCCGATCCATCTTTGGCAGTCCCGCGTTGGGATAGGCCGCCAGGCGCAAGCCGTCGAGACCCCGCTGTGCCAGGGCTTCGGAGGTCTGCCGAGTACCCTCGATGGCGTAGGCCATCCCCGAGTGATCCTCTCTGCTTGCTTCCGCGCCACAGTTGAGACCAAGCATGCGGATGGACGGGAGCAGGTCGACGCCATCGGAGTGTGCACCGGATGCCAGAATGTCGATGGCATCCGGTGGGCCGTGGCCCCAGTCGGTCTTGTATTGAATCTGCTTCGTCTTGCGGTCCTGCGTGAACTTGTACGTCAGACTGACACAGATGGGCAGACCAAAATGACGAGCCACATCGACGGCGATGGCCGCTTCGCGCGCCGAGAACATGGTCTCCACGAGGAAGAAATCAACGCCCGCGTCTGCAAGAGACGTGGCGATGCGCTCGTGTGCATCACGCACCTTGGCATCGGCAATGCCGAAGTCGGTGTCTCCCGCGTCGGCTTCGATCGCCCCCGGAGACGGGCCGAGGGCGCCGGCGATATAGATCTCGCGATCTGCCGCCTCGGCGGCACGACGAGCATGTTCGGTGGCCAGGACGGCAAGCTGTTCAGGGCTCGCGTCTCCCGCGTCGGCCATCTCCAGATGCAGCGGGGAGGCGACGAAGGTGTTCGTCTCGATCACCTCCGCTCCTGCCGTCACATACGCTCGATGCACGTCGACGACGGCCTCTGGATGTGATCGGTTGGCCAGTGCCGAATTCGGCAACTCCACGCCTCGGGCGAACAACTGCGTACCAAACCCCCCGTCGAACAGCAGGGGGCGGTCATCTTGGAGGCGAGCTGCGAATCGGGACAAAGCGACCTCGTTGCAGTTAGGGAAGCATGGGCTGGAACATACAGCCGTCGACGAAGGTGTCGAAGAAGGTGGGGTCCGTCTCCAATTCGACGTGATCAATCTGGGGCACGATCTGTTCCAGGCGCGTGCGTCGCTGTCGATCGATCAAGACCTCACGGGCTCCTTGCAGGGCAGCGTTGCCGATTTTCTCGACGCGGTCGGCGGCGACAGGTACGATGAAGCCGATGGCCATGGCATTGTCGACGTCGATGTAGTTGGCAAACCCACCGGCCAGGTACAATCGGTCGATGCCACTGGCATCGACGCCAAACTGACGCATCAGCAGCAACTGACCGCAGTAGTTGGCCGCCTTCGCCTGAGCAAGGTGTGAGGCATCTTCAGATGAGAAGGTAATACCGCGTGCCTCGTCGAGCAGGACCGACTGATTTCTCTCGCGCCCATCACCGATGACACCCCGTTCGGACATCATCTCTGATCTGCGCAACTCCGCCAGCAGGTCGACGAGACCGGATCCGCAGATTCCGACCGGTGCCGCGTCACCGATCACTCGACAGCCAAAGTTGCCATCTCCATCGATGGTGACACTCTCGATCGCGCCTTCATATCCGGGCATGCCATACTGTACGAGCCCTCCCTCGAAAGCCGGGCCCGCAGGCGAGGAGGCCGCCAACATGCGTCCCTTTCCCGCGATGATGACCTCTGTGTTGGTGCCCACATCTACCAGCATGACGATCTGGTCGTCCGGTGGCTCGAGCAGATCGATGGCGACCAGGTCGGCAGCCGTATCGGCGCCTACATGGCTTGCGATCAGGGGCAAGCCGTAGACACGCGTATGAATGTTGGCCCGCAGACCGAGTCGTCGAGAGCGTTCAACCACCGCTGTCGTACCACGCTCTCCGTTGCGGAAGGCTTCCTCGACCGTGGACTTGTACGGTCGCGTTCCGATGGGCTGCACATCCAGCCGAAAAAGGAGGTCTCGCATGGTCGAGTTGCCGGCGATGGTGATTTCGTAGATCTCCTGGCGCCGGAAGCCGAACTTTTCGCCCATATTGGCAATGTGGCGATTGATCGCAGTTGTGACCGCCTTCTGCAACTCACCGTGGTGCGGGCCCCCGTCGTAGGAGATCCGATTCATCACATCGGAGCCACCGAAGCGCTGAGGGTTCTCAAAAGCCACCACCGACAGACTGTCTCCGGTCAGCAGATCGATCAACTCCAAGACGATCGTCGTCGTACCCAGGTCAACGGCAAGGCCCAGGACATGCCCACGAAAGGTGTCTACCCATTCGTCGTCGTAGTACACGTTTGTGCCGTCGAGGGTCACCATGGGGTTGAGGGCGACCTCCCGTGACTGGCTGGCAGACAGGATCTGCGGGGTGCGACGCAGTGGGGTGAACCGTACGTCAGTTCCCTCCTCCTCGATCCGCGCCTGACACGCAAGTCGGTAGGGCGGGGAGAGGAAGGACTCTGCCTCGGTGAGGGGGGAGAGTTGCTCTGCGCCCTGCTCGACAGCCACGACGCACTCGTGGCAATAGCCATTTCGCAAGCAGGAGGTCGGTACCTGCGCCTGCAGGTCATCGGCGTAGTCGAAAAGCGTTCGTCCCTTGATCAGTGGCAGTCTCTGATCCCCACACCCCACATCAGCCATCGTCCTGTTCCTCAGAAGTCGATCGCGCGTCGCGCGTCTTCTTCAGCTTCGCCCGAGCCCGTTCTACGGCGTTCGGATCCGTCTCCCACGCGCTTCGGTAGTCGAATTGTCCATCGTGGCTACACATCAGATCCTCGGTCTTGGCGACGGGCTTTTGATTCCGGCACTTGAACTTGGCTGTACACAGATCGTGCCGGTCGCGATACGGGCAGCGCTCGGCGGCCTGGGCATCGGCGTGGGTGGCCATGTCACCAAGGATCGACGACAGACGATCAAATCGTTTCTGTACCTCAACCGGATCGATCCGGGCCATTGGCCTATCTCATGCGTTGATGCCGAGCAACTGCTTGGCCAGTGCCACACAGGCCAGGGCATCCTTGCCATACCCATCGGCACCCATGTCCTCGGCGAATTCCTGTGTGACGGGGGCACCACCTACCATAATCTGTACATCCTCTCGCAGATCGGCATCGATGAAGGCCTCAATCGTCTTGCCCATGTTCGGCATCGTCGTCGTCAGCAGGGCGGACATTCCCATCACCTGCGCCCCTGATTCCTCGACGGCGTCGAGGAATTCATCAGCCGATGTATCTACACCGAGATCGACCACGTCGAGTCCTGCGCCTCTCAACATCATGTTGCACAGATTCTTGCCGATGTCGTGGAGGTCTCCCTTCACGGTGCCCATCACAATCGTGCCGGCCTTTTCGATTCCCGATGCAGAAAGAATGGGTTCGATGTGGGCCATGCCCGCTTTCATGGCTCGGGCGCAGGCGAGGACCTCCGGAACGAAGATGAAATTCTCCCGGAACTTAATCCCCACAATCCCCATCCCCGCGATCAGGCCGTCATCCATCACCTCGAGGGCCTCGATCCCGTCGGCCAGAGCCTTCTGCGCCAATTCATCGACAAGATGATGTTCTCCCGCGATCAACGCCGCAGCCATGTCCTGGTGAATCGGACGGGCGGCGCTGAACAGGTCGATCAGCCGCTGAATCTCCTCCGGATGCTCGACGTACTCCTCGATTTCGAAGCGAATATCCTCGTTGTCGATGTCACTCAGTTCAGCCATTCGGGTGCTCGGCGTGCCAGGTTTTCACGGCGGCTGGGATGGCCTGCAGGTTTTCCAGTGATGTCTGCAGCGGAATCGCACACTCAGGGCCGATCAGAGGAACCCCCGCATCAAGGTTTGCGAACACTTCAGTCTCCACGTCTTGAGGTTCTCGAGCGAACAAGGTTTCAGGATTGTTAATGTTGCCCACCAGCGCGATGCGATCCTCGACAATCGACATCGATTCGGCCGGCGTATTCTTCGAATCAAAGTGGAAGGCCGCCATCCCCGTCTCGGCGATATACTGCATCCGATCTACTGTCCGGCCGCAGATATGAAGGATGATGGGACAGGACAGACTCTGGGCAAACTCGATATGCAGATCGCATAGATAACGCTCGTAGTATTCGCCACTGACAAGGTCACCCGTGGCGTGATCGGGCAGGGTGAGTGCGTCGGCTCCGGCTTCGATCTGAGCGATACCGAAATCGACGGTTACCTGCTTCAGGTGATCAAGGATTCTGCGTGTCTGGTCAGGGTCGTCGAGGGACATCAGCAAGAAGGCTTCGACACCGAAGCAGTGGTAGGCAAGCGACCAGGGGCCCATGGTCTTGCCAATGATGGCGACCTCGTCCCCGTAGTCGCGGCGCAGCAAGCGAATCGCTTCCAGCACACAACTCGTGTCGGGGTGAGTCAGCAGATCCTTGGGGATCTCGATGTCCTGCGACGTTTTCCAGATCGGCTGACTCATGCGTACGGTGGGCCAGTTGTCCTTCTGCTCCCACTGGATGTTGCAGCCCAGGGCAGAAGACTCCTGGATGATGCTGAAGACGGGCATGACCGAGTCGAAGCCGAGTTCGGTGTAACCCGTGGCTGCTAATCGTGCCATGCGTTCAGGTTCACGATTGGCCTGTGGAAAGGGTGCATCTACAAGATCCATCAGTTCCACAGTCGCCACGGATGTCGGATTGCAGATCGGCGTGCGATCCGTCGCTTCGCCACGCAGGGCGGCCAATACACGTTGGCGGCCATTCATGGATACCGGAGCGCTTGTCATCTTGGTCCTTTCATCGCTGCGCACTGGGGGCCGCCAACACGCCTCGGGCGGCGGCGGCCTCTTGTTCACGGACCAGGGCCCGTACGTTGGGGGCACGTTGCAGGAGGAGGCCGACCAGAGCGTCGTGATCGTGGCCGCAGTCAAAGCTGACGCAATCGTTGAGCAGTTGACCGTCAGCATCCTCTACAGCAAGCATATCGCCGAGTTTCCGCAGGCCATTCACGATGACCCCCACGCGTCGCGCACCATTGTCGGCGTCTTCGGGTGGGTTGCCCGCTTCATCGGTTGCCTCGATGCGATACTGGCCATCACCGAGACCACGCGCCTGGATGGTCAGTCCTGATTTCCGATCGACAATGTTCAGATCGCAGGGGGTAGCCGACCCGGGCTCTGGCAATTTGCAACTTTCGAGAAAGGCGCGCTTCATCGCCAACAGATGATCCTGTCCGCAGTCGAAACACAGACACGTTGGGCCGCCTTGGCCGGGTTGCAGGCCACCCAATCGACAGATTCCGTCGACCACGTCCACGACTCGCTGCTGGGCACCGGGCAGTTCAGAGTAGGAATGAGCGCGATACTCGGGTGGATTCTGCTCGGTGCGATACAGGGCAATACTGATATCCTGATGGTGCGGATCCATCGAATGGAGTTCGACACGACGCCCCAGGTCGAGGAGACGACTCATTGGATCCCTCTCGGTTGGGGGGAACTCATATTTCCGAGCCGATCAACGGTACTGACAGCGACCTGCAACAATCGTCCATCCTGCTCATCCGCAGCACCCTCTGGCAGCAGGGGCAACCGGAATCCGGTGCGTGCCGCGGGAAGAATGTGGTGTTCCCAGCCCCGATGCTGGCGTTGCGCATACACAACATAGAGGAAGGGTCGTTCGCCACCGGATCGTCGCCACGACACAAGGGCGGCTTCACCACGCAGACTCAGGCTGATCTCAGGTGCCGGTGGCGGCTCGGCGTCCAACCAATCGGTCGGCGGGATAAGAGCAGGGACAGAATAGGGACCCGTAGCCAGCGCCGTCGTCAGTGAATCATCGTGCGCCCCTGTGCGTTGCCCATCCAGAGCGCGGGCGGAAAAATGGATATGCCCCGGGTTCTTCGGCAAGAGACCCCGCGCGACCATCACCTGATTGACCACTTCACCCACCGACCAGCCGCCCGGCCGGACCCGGCCGGTGTAGAGCCCGGGCCACAGGTGGCGACCGTGTGGATTCTGTCTTGTCCACCAGGACAACAGAACGGGAAAGCTCTGCGGAATCTGTGAGATGGGCCAATAGAGTTGGGGAGCATAGTAGTCGACCCAACCTTCATGGAGCCAACGCCTGGCATCGGCGTAGATCATCTCGTGTTGATCAAATCCTGCATCGGTGTGTTCGGGCACGCCGGGGCGCCAGATCCCGAAAGGACTGATCCCGACCTTGACCGAGGCCTTCGTCTTCTTCGCGCCTCGGTAGAGACGCTCGACGAAACGATCGACGTGGTGGCGCCGCCAGTCTGCCCGACTGAGTTGACCGCCCCCGTCGAGATAACGGGCCCAGCTCATCTGGTCTGGAAAGTCGGCGTGATCGTTGTAGGCAGGATAGGGGTAGAAGTAGTCGTCGAGATGGATCCCATCCACGTCGTAGCGCTCCACCACATCCAGAATCACGCGCAGGCTGTGGTCATGCACTTCCTGAAGAGATGGGTCCAGCCAGCGATAACCCTTTGTCCCCAGCGTGACGGCCAACTCCGGCGATCGCCGGGCGATGGCGGTGGTGGCCAGTTTCGAGGGATTTGCGGGATGGTCGGCACGAAAGGGGTTGAACCACGCGTGCAACTCGAGCCCGCGAAGATGCGCTTCGGCGACCCAGAAGCTCAAGGGGTCATAGTAGGGATCGGGTGCCTGTCCCTGCACGCCCGTCAGGTAAGAGGACCACGGTTCCCATTGGGACGCGTACAACGCGTCACAATGAGGGCGCACCTGCAGGATGATGGCATTGAGCCCGATCTCGACGGCCTTGTCGAGGATGGCCAGGGCTTCGGATTTCTGCTGTGCCGTGGGCACGCCCGGCTCGGACGGCCAATCGATGTTGTCGACGGTGGCGACCCACACCGCACGAAACTCGCGCATGGGCTCCGGGATGGGGGGGGCCGTCGTAGTCAGGGTCGGCTGGCCTGCGCAACCCATCACCAGGGTGACGGCCAAGGACATCCACCATCGTTTGACGGCACCACTCCATGGCAGGCGATTGCCGTTCATGTGAGGCGGAGGTCTGTCCGTCGGTCCCATCCGGGCTGCGGGTGTCTCACCGATCAGCCGTCGATGAGTGTCCGGTTAATGAACTCGGTGATGTCCTCGATCTTCTCGAGTTCCGTGAACATCAGGCTTTGGCAGATCCGGTAGGTGATGTCACGGAAATCGTCGTCCGCCTCCACCACAGGTGCACGTCCCGCCACCAACGCCAGCAAGAGGATCCCGAAATCACTCAACGTATCGCGCTCTACATCGGCGGCCTTCGGATACTCGGCGATGCGGAAATAGGACATCCAGAACACATTGATGGCTTCCAGGAAGGCTGCCTTCTGTGGATGATTGAGCATCGCCTTGAGGCACAGATCGGCCGCATAGAAACCCAGGTCGAAAGAAGGCTGGCCGTAGTGGGCGGTGGCGAAGTCGACCAGATACAGTTGGCCGTTGTTCACATAGACATTGCGAGGCCGCAAGTCAGCCAACACCAGGCAACGGCCGGGTTTCATCAGGTCCTTGGCGCGGCCCTCCACCTGCTTCTGAATGTCCGGATAGGACTTGGCTACACTCTCATACAGAGGTTGGATGCGCAGTTGCTCAAAGGCCTTGAGATCCTTGAACATGGTCTTCACTTCGTTCACACCCGCCGTCAGGTTGTGAACGGAGGCGAGCAATTCACCCGCCTGGGCGGCGATCTGCAGATCGACGCGCCCACCGCCGAGCTCGCTATCCCACAGAACGGCATCTTTGGATGGCCCCGTGGTGACGAGGACAAAATTCGTGCGGTCTTCGCTCAGCGCATCGGGGAAGATGTCCGGGGGCAGGATATTGGCAAGGATCTCAATACAATTCTTCTCGGCAAAGATGCGCTTGCGATCCGTCCACCAGCGTTCCTTGATCATGACACGTGAGTGCGCCTGTTTTACGATCAATCGCTGTTCAGGTGTCGTGACCTCGTAGACCTGGTTTTTCAGCCCATCGCCAATCTGACGCATGTCGAGGATCGGTTCGCTTGAGCCGATACACTTCTTCTTACGCAGGTAGCCGGTAAGATTGTTCTTGTTCAGATTCATGTAGGATTCCCATCCACTGCGGTGTTTTCGAGAGTCACCTGTTCCAACGCGGGCGCTGCCGCTGCCCGCACCGCTCGGCGCTCGAGGTCTGTTACCTGCTGTTCAGCATGGTAAGAACTGCGCACCATCGGCCCTGACTCCACATGCTTGAATCCGAGATCTCGCGCGAAGTCACCCAACTCACGGAACTCGTCCGGGTGCAGGAAGCGATCAATGGGTACGTGTTCGGAGGAAGGGGACAGATACTGTCCCAGTGTGAGGATGGCACAGCCAACATCGGCCAGCTGTCGTAGAGTAAGTTCGACTTCCTGACGCTGTTCGCCGGCACCGAGCATCATGCCCGACTTGGTGGATGCTGGGCTGAGTTGAGCGGCTCGCCTCAGCAGATCTAACGAACGCTCGTGTGTGGCCTGAGGCCGCATGATTGGGTAGAGTCGGGGTACGGTTTCGATGTTGTGATTGAGGATATCAGGTCCGGCCTCCATCACCGTCTTCAGAGCCTGCCAATCGCCCTGAAAATCAGGGACCAACACCTCGATGGAGGTTTCGGGACATCGTTGTCGTATGTGGCGGATCGTGGCGGCGAAGATTCGTGCGCCACCGTCGGCGAGTTCATCACGATTCACCGACGTGATGACGGCGTGTTTGAGGCCAAGTTGAGAGATCGCCTCAGCAACACGCTCGGGTTCATCTTCATCCACATGCTCGGGGCGGCCGGTGGCAACGGCGCAGAATCCGCAACTGCGAGTGCAGACGTCACCCAGGATCATGAACGTCGCCGTTCCATGACCCCAGCACTCACCGATATTTGGGCAGTGGGCGCTCTCACAGACCGTGTGGAGTCGCTGACCCTTGATGAGTCGCTTCAATCGCAGGTAGCCTTCACTGCCGGGTGCTGTGGCTTTGAGCCAGCGGGGAAGTCGACGCTTCGCAGTGGTTGTTTCAGTCATAAGTCACTGTCATTACAGGTATTTACGATTTCTCGCCGCGGAATTGGCCAACCATACAATATAAGGTATTCATGCAGGCGTTTTCAAACAGATCTGACAATTCAACATAAGTACCTGTCAAGGCTGGCGGTTAGGCGATCGATCGTCGGAGCAAGAAAAAGGGAGGAGAGCCCTTCGGACCCTCCTCCCTGTTCAGTTTTGCCAAAAAACTGTGTCATTTGTCTGGTTTCTGATGCTCTTCCAGAAGATCACATACGCTCTTGCGAAGATCAATCGTCGAGGTGTGTCGGCCCCTCCGCGTCCGTCGAGTCGAGGCTGGCTGTCGTCGTTGCCCCAATTTCAGGTCGTTCGAACCACGAGGAATACTCCACATCGTCGCTGAGAATTCCCTCGGCACGCATGACCTGTGGATTGACCCGGGTGTCGTAGATGTAGGCATTGCCGATCCCGTGTGCTTTCTCCCGGATGTCGAAAGTGAGTTTCCACCTCAACAGCTGGTCGTTCTCATTCCAGTGACGTTCTTCGATCTGCTCGATCTCTTCAGCCACGTCGGATAGGTGCCGATCCGCCCGACCTGCATTGTCCTCTTCAGCCAGATTCTGACGCAGCTGCTGCAGTTGATGCTCAAGAGAGCTGATGTATTCAAATCCTGCGCCGTCCGTGTAGTCACGGAAGGCCTCGAGCACCTTGTCATCGGCCACGAAGTCTTCGCCGATCTCATGGTGAGCCACATAGTCACGTGAGAATCGGAAGAATCGACTGTTGAGGGTCCGCCATCCTTCGAGTTGATGATAGAGGGCCGTCGTCTGGCGTCGTTCCATCTGAATGTCGGGGGTGATACCTCCCGCGCCGCGTACACGTCTCTTCAGACCGAGCGTGGTGTACTCCTGTTCGGCCATCGCCACCAGGGTGGAGTCTTTCCGCATGCGTCGATCGATCGATCGGCCACTGGGAATGAAGTAAGCGGAGATAGTCAGCTTCAGTTCCGCTCGTTCACCGATCTTGACCGGTTGCTGAACCGAACCCTTGCCGACAGTCTGGGTGCCCAGGACCAGTCCACGATCCCAGTCCTGAATGGTCCCAGCTACGATTTCCGAGGCGCTGGCTGACCGGCCATCCACCAGAATGATCAGTGGGCCCTCACCAAAAAGCGCCTCATTCTCGGTGTATAGTTTCGTCGTGTCTTGGAAGGCTCGTCCTGCTGTATACACGACGAGACGATCCTTGGGCAGGAATAGGTCGGCCACTGCAACGGCTTCGTGCAGATAACCTCCGCTGTTGCCACGCAGGTCAAACACGAGTCGCTCCATGCCCTCGTCGAGCAGCGACCTGAGGGCTTCGCGCACCTCGGCAGAGCACTTGTGCTGGAAGCCGCTGAGCCGGATATACCCCGTTTCCTCCGAAAGCATTCCCGCATAGGGGACACTGTTGAGATGAATCTCCTCACGCGTCACAGTCAGGTCGAAAGGGGCGTCGGTGCCGGCGCGTGACAGGGTTAGTGTCACATCGGTGCCGGCTTTGCCTCGCATGCGGTCGGCCGCATCGCTGGCATCCATCTCCTTGGTCGATTCACCATCGATGGAGAGAATCAGATCACCGGATTGCACGCCCGCTCGAGCAGCGGGAGCGTCGGGATGCACGAGCGACCATACACCGATGGCGCTGTCTGGATAGACCACCTGAATACGGAATCCCAACCCCCCATACTCACCGTCCACATCGATGCGGAAGTTGTCGAGATTCACATTCTCCATGAACACCGTATCCGGATCGAGGATCGACATCATCCCTGCGATTCCGTAGCGAACGAGTGTGTCGGGGGCGACACTGTAGTACGCCTTGGCGTCGACGGTGCGTGCGATCTGCTCGAAGGTGATGAAGTTCTCACGCCAGTCGGGCGTGTCGATATGGAGCTCGTAATCAGAGGCTGGATCGAGAGACCGGAAGATGCCCCGCAGGCCTGCGCGCATCAGCGAATCGGCGGGGATCTCGTACATGTAGTACCTGGAGATGTAGTTGACGACGGGGAAGAAGCGCTCCTTCAGTTCATCTGGAAGGGTCGGTCGGTCCTCTTTGTCCTGTGCAGCCGCGAGGCTGGTGAGGGCGAAGAGCAGTGCAACAGCGCCGCGTAAACCGGCGGCACGTAGGTGCTGTCGCATGGAGGTCGCTCCGCGGTGGCGGGAGGGGAGTGATGAATCTCGTCGTAAGTCCTGATTTCACTGCAGAATACGAAGATTTTCGAAGATACTGCGCCTGCCGGATCCGGGCAATGTGTCATGGAACTGCAGCGATCGACCTGGCGCGCCGATCAAGTAGAGAGAAGAACTCAGATCGCGGGACTTGCCGATTCGTCATATCTTACAGTGATTATTGACATTTAGTTGAGGCCGGTCTAATTTGCCCCGACTGTAGTGTACGGGAACGGTTGCCATGGCGGTCAGGTGGCACGAGCCCTTCACTATGAGGTGGAATGACGCCCCCGCACCCGTTCAGGTTCCACAGGGACCTGTTGTGGGCGCACAATGAGCGCTGTCGGCCCTAGAGGCTGCGGCGTGGAGACCGACGCGATATGCCGAGAAAGCGGATCACATTTATTGTCATCCCCCCCAACGACGGGCAGATGCAGGAGTACAAATTCTCCTCAAAGCTGCTCTGGCTGGGAATCGGTATCCTCTTACTTGCCCTCAGCTCACTCAGCTACTACGCCTTCGATTTCCACACTCGCACCGACCAGGCAGGTCGCATTGCAGAGTTGATGGATGAGAATGAGCGAATGGTGCGGGGGTTGGACCTGGCGCTCGAAGACATTTCCTACCTCGAGTTGACCATGGCAAAACTCGTCGAACTCGATGCGAGACTGCGCGCTCATCACGAGATGGACCCGTTGCCGTCGGCAGGTGTCGGCGGCCCGGAAGAGCCGATCGATCTGCCCGAGGATTACACCAGCCTCCCTGTCCGCAAGCGGGCGCTCCTCGAAGATCTCACACTGAAGATTGGGCGCCTGGAACGTGAAGCTCAACTACAGGCTGTCAGTTTCGACAGCTTGATGAATCTTTTCTATCAGAACAACGAGAACCTGCTGTACATTCCTGCGATCTCGCCGGTACCGAGAGACAAGACGTGGAAATCCTCGCTCTTCGGTCCGCGCACGGATCCCTTTACCGGCAAACCGGCACGGCACATGGGCATCGACTTTGCCGGGCGTACGGGGATCGAAATCGTAGCAACGGCAAATGGGGTCGTGTCCTACGCCTACCAAGATCGTCGGCTGGGGAATGCGGTAGTCATCAGCCACAACCCCGTCGTGGTGGACGAGAACGGCGAGCAGACTTCTCGAGCGGGCATGTATCGGACCGAATATGGTCACCTCGACAAGATCCTGGTGCGCAAGGGACAGTGGGTCGAGCGCGGGGACGTTATCGGGCTGATGGGAACCTCGGGACGATCGACGGCCCCCCATCTTCACTATGCCGTACGTTATCAGGATCGTCGTCGAGCACCCCGGACCAAGGGCTACATCAACCCGGCCGATTTCCTCCTCAACTGGCTGGATGATGACAATATCTCCGGCTACCTCGCATCGGCTGGCGAGGAATAGAAGACGTCCGCCAGAGTTACTGCCAGTTTCATTTGGCATCGATGTCGGTTTCAGGCCGGTCTGCCCAAGGGCGGTCCGGCTTTTTGCATTCTCTCCGCTTGCTAGGAGTCAGACGTGAGTGACACATCGTCCATCACCGGGAAAATCGCCGCCGTCGTCGACGCGACGACACTCGTTCTCAACGTGGGTCAGGATCAGGGCGTCCGGGAGGGGATGATCTTCGCTGTTGTGGCAGCACACCAGCAGATCACCGATCCGGACAGTGGCGAATCGCTCGGCCACTGGGAGGATGTCAAGGCACGGGTCGTGGTCACTCACGTGCAGGAACGCATGTGCACGGCCAGGCCGCCCCTGGCCGAGGGAACCGCATCGGGCACGCTGAGCGAGATGATGGTTCGCCATTCCTTTGGCGAGTATGGCGATCGATCCGCCGCGTCTGCTCGCATCGCTCTGGAGGTCGTTCAGGGAACGGTCAGTGGCAAACCGCGCATGGAGCCCATCGCCCTCGGCGATGCTGTGCGATCCGTTGCCCCGCAGCCTGTCGCTCCTGCCCATACGGTGGAACAACAAGCGGGAGATCTGCCGTCCCAGGCCTACGGAGGCCTGAGGGATTCCCAAGGATCCGAAGCAGAACAAGGACCATCTCACGAAGACGAACCAGAAGACGCATGCGAACCAGAGGACGCATGAAACGTCTCGTTGTGTGTTTCATGTTCCTGCTGGGGGCCTTCGGTTGTGCCCACTACTCTACCACAGCGGGGCTGGTTGGCGGCATTCGCACCGTCGCTATTCCTACGGCAGACAATCAGACACCCGAAGTCGACGTGGCGCAGCGATTGACGGAACGAGCCGTGGATGCCTTTCTCGCCGACAGCCGACTCCGTGTCGTCGACGAGGAATCGGCGGACGCCCTGCTGCTGCTGCAGGTGAATCAGCTCGAGGATGAGCCCTTTACCTACACCGCCGGTGAAGTGACTGAGCAGTATCGTTATCGATTGTTTGTAGAGGTGACGCTTCAGCGAACCGGCGGCGATGTTCTACTCGAGATGGGGCAGTTGACCGGTTTCGGAACTTACGATGCAGCATTGCCCGATGAGGATGATCAAGGTCGCGAACCGGCGATCGACGCAGCCATGGACATGGTTATCGAAGAGATCGTCGATCGAATCACCGCTTCCTGGTAGATCGGTGTCTCTGGGGTTGTTCAGGCTGCCCGCAGAATCTTGTGTTGATCCCCATTGCCGGCGTGTGCCAGCGCATCCCTGATAACTGATGATGAAACTGCGTCGCCGCTGATCGGTTCGGTTGGCCAACGACCGATGTCACGTCAGGGCGTGAAAGAGCAGGACCGATCCCGCTTCGATCGGTACCGGCACGGCCCCATCGATGGACTCCTCTCCATGTTAAAAGGCGAGGTTGCAGAACCCGTCTTCGCGACGGGACCAGGGCTGCAAGCCTTGGAGATGACTGCCGGGGACCACCCACAGACAGCCATTGCCTTCGTCGCAGTCTGACAGGGGAATCCAAACCGACATTCTGCAGGCGCTGATCGACTGTTGTTGAGAGTAGGCATCGTCCTGATGCCAATGGCAGACGGTCTCATCGAGGGCAGGTTTTTCGACCATCTTCGCCGAGTAGATGGCGATCCCCGGATGGACGACGCCTTCGATCAGCGTCAAGAGGCGCTCATCTGCGCACAGGGCACGTGTGATCGCTGATCGCAGACCCAATTGGAGGATGATGTTCTTCCGTTGGCCGTGCTGCTGGGCGCGGTCCTGCCGCAGTCTGTCGATTTCTGCATCGATTCGCTTGAGCTCTTGGGGGGGAAGACCCCTTCCAAGATGACGCAGCCTGATCGGTCGTACTCGACTTGCTGCGCGTGGGTCAGGGGCACCTGTCTCAACCCCTGCGTTGGGTCTGCTGCAGAAGAGAACGGATATAGCCGATGGCATAGGCCGTGCCGGCTCTCGAGCCTTCGTCACCTTGGATGCGCGGTGTGTGATCCATCATGAAGGGGCCCTCGAATCCGTGATCGAAGTATGTCTGCATGGCGCGACCCATGTCGATGTCACCCTCGTCGAGGAAGACCTCGGTGAAACGTGGTAGCTGGCCACGGACATTGCGGAAGTGGACACACACGATGCGCCCGCGTTCGGCCAACCGTGCGATCTCTCCGTAGACACCCTGGCCGAGCAGCTCCGTAAAGCACCCCTGACAGAACAGAAGGCCATTGGCGGGATCGTCGACTTCGTCAAGAATCCGGTCAAACTGGGATACCGTCGAACAGATCTGTGCGACCCCGCCCAGAGGTTCGGCGATAGGAGGGTCATCAGGGTGCAGAGCCATGCGGACGCCGGCATCATGGGCAACGGGGATCACCCTTTTCAGGAAGGTGGACATATTGTCCCACATCCGATCCTCATGCCACGATTCTCCTGCCGTTGGCTCTTTACGCGTGGTGAGAAAGTGATCATAGTCAAAGGTCGAGTAGGCCACGTCACCACGACCGGAATCGGAGGGTGTGCGAAAGTTCCCCTTCGGCTTGAAGTTGTAGCCCAATGCTTCAATGCCTGACCCACCGACGGCGGTCAGCATCGTGCACCACGCATCCAGGGCCGCCTCACGTTGGTCTGTCCCATAGGTGATGTCATCCCACGCGGACATAAAGACACTCCATAACACCATGTCATACGTGGCGACTCGCTCGCAGGCCTCTGCCAGAAACGATGACATGTCCTGGCCGGCGCGGAAGCGCGGTCCGGGTGTGCCCTCCTCCATACTGCGCAGGTCCAGGTTGATTCGGTCCACGCCCAGGGAGGCATAGAAGCGCAGTGTGTCGTCGTTGAAATCTCGCCAGAGAACGTGTTCCTGGATCATCTTCTACTCCCGCTGACCGCAGTAGTCGAGCGCAGTCAGTGCATACACGGCGGCCGCATCGCGAAGTCGCCTCCGGTCGACCCACTCCTGATCGGCGTGGGCCGTTTCATTGGACGGGCCGTAGTAGAAAGTGGGAACGCCACATCCGTGAACATAGAGATTGGCATCTCCCACGATGCGCATGCCCACCACCTCGGGACTGTCGCCACAGATCCGGGCATGCGCCGCGGATACGGCCCGCACGGCTGCATCACCTTCTGGGGTCTCAAAGGGTTCGCGCTCGTGTTCCATCTCGACGGTCAGGCGTAGATCCCCGGCGTCGGCAAAAGACTGAGCCAACGCTTGAAGCTCTGCCAGAACCTGATGTGCGTCGCGACCCGGACACCAACGTCGCGTACCCGTGAGCGTGCATCGCGTTGGGGTTCGATTGAAATAGTCTCCCCCATGTACCGCGCCCAGATCGATACGCTCGGCACCGGCAAGGGGATGTTGGGTCGTGTCATCGAGACGCAACTGCAGTTCATGGATGGCCCCGATCAAGTCGCCCACATGCCGCAGGGGGTTGTCGGTGAAGGGGACGTACTGCGTGTGCATGCCGCCACGATCGGAATCCAGGTGCAGAGTGAACACCATCGATCCCATGCTCATCACCCACAACGCGTCACGCCCCTCTACGATCAGAATCCGATCTGCACCCACACGACCTTTCCTGATATCCTCGATCAGGGCCATGGGGCCGTCCTTACGGGCGATGGTCTCTTCGTGCCCTACAACGGCGGTCAGGATGAGATCCCCCTGCAAACCTGTGTCGCTGTCGAGAATCGCTTTGGCCGCACCGAGCATGGAAGCCATGCCGCCCTTCATGTCGGTGGCCCCGCGACCGTGGAGCTGAGTCTCCGTTTGCCGTGGCGGCCAGGCATCGCCAAGAGGAATCGTGTCCAGGTGACCATTGAGCATCAACGTAGGGCCGTGGCCCTGACCTTGGATACGTGCATACAGATTGTTTCGACCGTCGTCGTCCACGGCTCGCACATCGACCTGAAGGTCCAGGTCTCGCAACTGGCGTTCGAACAGCCCGCATACCTCGCCTTCATCCATGGTGACACTGGGGATCTGCAGCAGCTGCCAGGCTTGCTCGTCGATCCAGTCTCCATCCACGGCATCGAGGAGGCGGGTCTGCGAGGGTGACAGGTCGCCCGGGGACGGGTCGGTACTCATGCATCTACTCCGGCGGCATGGCGGCGGGCGGCGGGATCTCCTGCTGCAGAGGCACTGCCATCGTCATGGATGGCCAGCATCACCGGCGTGCCGATGGCGCCGCTCTTGGTCGTCACCTGATGTCCTCGGTCGGCCAACTGCTGCTGCACCTTTTCGTCCACGTCGTCATTGACTGTTAGGGACCGAACACCCTTGAACGTGTCTGACCGCTGAGGATTCGGATCGAAGGAGTCCTCGTGGTGATCGGTGGAAAAACGAGGCGTCGTCACAGCCTCGGCTGGATCCATGCAGTAGTCGATGGCATTCATCAGCAGATTGAGGGCTGTCTGGTCCTGCAGGTCGCCACCGGCGACGCTGACTGCCATGGCCGGTCGTCCCTGCTTAAGCACGAGGGTAGGGGTCAGCGTAATCCGAGGTCGTTTGCCGGGTTGGATACAGTTGGGGTGCCCCGGTGTCGTGTTGAGGCTTCGCAGGCGATTCCCATATGTCACGCCGGTGGCCCCGCCGCCATCATGGTCCCTGGGGATGTTGGCACTGGGCGTGGCCGAAACCACATTTCCCCAGCGATCGGTGATCACGCACGTTGTGGTTCCGCCTGGTGCCGGCGCCGTCTCGTCAGCTTCGGCCAGCGCCTGTAACCGGTAGGGATCTCCCGGTCGCGCTGTGTCAGAGGCCAACTGAGCATCGATCAGGGTTCGTCGCACCTCGGTGTAGCGATCGCTCAGCAGAGATGACATGGGCACACCGGTGAACTGTGGATCGCCGTAGTAGGCATCGCGATCGGCGAAGGCGAGCTTCAACGCTTCCACGGCGTGATGGATCGAATCTGCCGAGAGATGCCCCATGGCCGTGAGGTCGAACCCCTCCAATAGGCGCAGCGCCTGACACAGCGACGGGCCTTGTGTCCATGGGCCACACTTGCAGACCGTATAGCCACGATAGTCGGCGGCGACGGGTTCTTCAATGGTCGTGATGTGGCGGGCGAGATCCTGGCGTCGAAGAAAGCCACCCTTTTCGATGTAGTAGGCTTCGAGCTCTTCAGCAATGTCATTGCGCGTAGCGTGGCGACCGTAGAATCGATCACATGCCGCCTGCAAGCGGACCTGCCTGGACCCCGTCGTCAACGATTCCTCTTCCACCATCCTGCGCAGGGTATGGGCCAGGCGGGGGTGCCAGTCTTCCTGCGCTTCATCAAGCAGCGACAGGACGGGGGCTGTGACCTGGGCAAGGGTCATGGTCCCGTATATCTGCAGAAGAGTGATGCACAGGTCCACGACGGAGGGCACAGGCGCCATCTTGATGTCGGGCGCCGCAGGGATGCCATTCTGCATGTACCAATCGATAGCTTCCTGTGACCACGGCGCTCGTCCCTGGCCCGAAAGGGCCCGTACGCGACCCTCCTCGGCGGCGTAGATCAAGACGGGAACCTCGCCTCCGATGCTGCAGGCGATATGGTCGGTCACATTCAGAGCGAAGATCGTCGCCACTGCCGCATCCGCGGCATTGCCGTCAGCCTCGAGAATGGAGAGTCCCGCATCCACTGCAGCAGCTCCACCTGCGGCAACAACGCCGTGGCGGCTCGTCGCCTGCCAGCCGGTGCTTCGAGGTTGAGGCATCAGGCACATCCTGTTTGAAGGTGATTGTGGGTGTCGCGCAGGTCGAAGCCTATGTAACGTTGGACACGAATGCCAGCCGCCATCACCGGGAGTTTCCCATGCTGAATCTCACCATCCTCATCGTGATTGTGGTGGCATTCATCAGCCCCGTAGCAGCCGACCCTCAAAGCGACAGAGTTGAGCGACCGATGAACTATCACGTGTACGTTTCAAATAGCGGTAGCACCTTTCTCTCCCACTTTCTTCTCGACTCTTCCTCTGGTGAGCTTGCCGTGCAGCCCGACATCGATCTGGGCGCTGCACCCGGTGCGCTTGCCACCGATGCCGTAGGGCGACGCATGTATGTATGTCTGCGGTCAGAGAAGCAGTTTGCCAGCTTCAACATCGATCCGGCAAGTGGGGGGCTGTCGAAGATCGACGCCACTCATATCCCAGATGGTGCGCCCTATGTCTACACGGACAACACCGATCGATTCCTGCTGGCCAGTTACTACGGGGCAGGGCACGTGTCCGTGCACGCGATTGGCGACGACGGCACGTTGTCTGACGAGCCGCTGCAGTGGATCGAGACCGACGGTCATGCTCACAGCATTCAGACGGATCGGTCCAATCGGTTCGCCTTCGTACCGCATACGAATCCGGCGAATGTGATCTACCAGTTTCGCTTCGACGAGTCTACGGGCACCCTATCTCCAAACGATCCAGCCACGATTCAACCGGCCACGCCCGAGGGACCCCGACACTTCGTCTTCCATCCGACCAAGAATCTTCTGTACTCCGTCAATGAAAATGGCAGCACCGTATCAGCCCATCACGTCGATGCGGACAACGGTACGCTGACCTCTTTCCAGGTGATCTCGACGTTGCCCGATGGATTTGACGCATCAGACAACACGACGGCCGAGATCAAGATCGACCAGAGCGGCCGCTTCCTGTATGCCTCGAATCGTGGCCACGATTCGCTTGCCCTCTTCGATGTCGGTGATGATGGCACCCTCACCCTTCGAGACCATTTTGCGACAGAGAAAACGCCCCGATTCTTCGATCTGGACCCGACGGGAAAGTGGCTGTTGTCGGTGGGACAGAATTCGGGCCGCATGTCCGCCTACGCGGTGGAGGCCTCCGGTGCACTGACGCCGACGACGACGCACGAGGTGGGGGACGCGCCCTTGTGGATCGAGTACGTCGAGGCCAGGTAGTCAGGGCCAGGTAAGACGGAGTCGCTGCAGCAGGAACCGTTCGCCCAGGACACGCTACGCCCCAAGTCGCCGCTGTTCCTCCTCATGCCATTCGGCATCGACCGTGGGCATGGACTCGGGGTCACCTAGTCCGGCTTCCCGGCGCCAGCGGAGTAGGGGGTGTTCTCGGTCGACCTGCGGCAGATCGATTCGTCGACCATAGGCGGCCGACTCGAAAATGCCGCTGATAATCTCGATCACATGGCGGCCTTCGGCACCGCTGCATTCATGGGGGCGTGCTTCGTCGAGGGCGCGAACATACTCCTCCACGAACCAGTAGTCCCCCTCCATCATCTGCCCGCCATCCATGCCGTTCATAGCCGTCTCAAAGCTGTCTGGATACAGGGGCTCCAGCTTCTGCCACTGATCTTTGCCGTCCACGGGCAACACGTGAGGCGTCGGCAACCACCAGGCGGCATGGGGATGCCACAGCAGGCGTCCCTCCGTGCCATAGAGTTCCACCACATGGGCGTCGAGATTGAGTTTGTCGAAACCATGCTGAAGCAGAGTGCCCGTGACACCATTGCCAAACTGAAGAGAGGCGCTGACCCGGTCGCCGGCGATGGTGCCATTGCCGCGCGGGGCAGGTAGAACGTCTCGCGGGGTGATCGGTCGCCCGCGTGTGGTGGCGTGGGCCGTCACACTCTGACAGGGGCCGCCAAACTTGATCATCTGCGTCAGCAGATGCGTGCCGATCTCCATCAGACCAAATCCACCGTAGTATCCTTTGCCACTGGCGTAGATGTATCGCAAGTCACCGATCTTGCCCGCGTCGAAGGCACGAGTGATCGCTTGAGCCCAGGGATGCACCCGCCACTGGTGGTGGACGGCAATCTGAACGCCTTTCTCGTCTGCTTTAGCTGCCACGGCATCTGCCTCGACCAGATCCATCGCCATGGGTTTCTCCACATCGATATGAACGCCGTGCTCCAGTACGCGAAGGGCCAGGGGTGCATGCAGGGAGGGCGCCGTCGGAATCGCAACGATGTCGGGGTGGGTCTGTCGGATCATCTCGTCGAGATCGGCGAATCGGGCATCCACCTGCAATTCGTCGCCGAGGGCATGGAGTCGGTCTTCCAGCAGGTCACACAACCCCACGACCTCGGTCCTTGGATGGGCATGATACACGCGCCCGGCACACGTGCCGCGCGAACGGCAGCCCAGGATCGCAACACGATACGTTTTCATACCTACCTGTTCTTAAGAAGGGTTTCGCGACGCCAGACGTCGTATGGATTCTCTCTGTTGGACATGGGGAAACTCACGCGTCCCTTCACGCGCTGCGACTCGTGCACGGCCATGACCATCTCGAGGGCGGCCAACGCATCGGCACCGCTGGATGCCTCGATGACATTGCGGTCTTGCTCGATGGCAGTCAGCAGTTCACGCACGATCATCAGATTGCTGTGGTGCGTTCGATCACCGGGTGGAATCGTCTCCCAGTCGTCGATCAACACTCGCTCCCAGGCTACTGTCCCATCGGGGATGAACATGCCATGCCGGTGGATGTACATCTCTCCATTGGGTGAGTTGCGCAGCGAAAGGATCCCTTTCGTGCCATGGGCCTCAAAACCGAAAGAGCGGCTGTTGACTCCCGCCTCTGGGTCGGCGGGGCGCGACTCAAAATGGGCGGTGACGCCGTTGGTGAACACGTAATAGGCGGCGAGCCGGTCTCCTGCGATGGATCCGATTCCCTCCGCACCGTCGTATGCGTCGTCGAGGGTGACATCGCGGTCACCTTGAGAGACGTGGGACTGTGCCCAAGAGACCTCGGCGCCAGCGAAGTAGCGCATGCTGTCCATCATGTGCGGTCCCAGTACGGCTAGGTCTTCGGCGCCCGAGCGCCGATCCCACTTGCCCCGTGCCTTGAGCACCTGCAGGTCGCCGATTTCGCCGGCCTCCACCAGCCTCTTCCCGTATTGCTCATAGGGATTCGCTCGACGATGAGCCACTGCAACCTTCACATTGTGGGTTTGGCACGCTTCGAGCATGGCATCCGCTTCTGCCAGCGTTGCCGCCAACGGCTTCTCGCAGAAGATGCCGCGAACACCTGCCTCGGCGGCGGCGATGACCATGCGGGCATGGTGCGTGACCACCCTCGGACACACATTGACGAGATCGACGCTCTCTTTCTCAAGCATCTCTCGATAGTCTGTGTAGAGATTCGACGCACCTGTTCGCGTTCCCGCATCGCCGAGTCCCTCCTCGTCCGCGTCGGCAATGGCCACGACCTCCACGTTGGAAATGTCTCGATACACCACATCCAGGCCATGACCATAGTTCCCGTTGCCCGTGTGGCCGATGATGGCGGCTTTATACGTCATTGTCTTTCCTATCTGTCTTTCCCATATAGCGCGTCGAGGCATGTTTCCCACACAAACGACCCGCTTGCCTTTTGCTCGCTTATCTTGTTGCTCACTCACATTCTAAGCAATAGTCCACGACTCACCACGACCCTCCTTTTCGTCTACGACGGAGACGCCTGGCCATGTCTGACACCTTCGTTCGCCCCTTTCCGGCGCTCACGCCGGCGCAGAGATATCATCTCGATGTCTTCGGGTACGTCGTCATTGAGAACACCGTGACCACGATCGAAGTAGAGCGCCTGCTGGACGCGATGCAACAACTCAAGGCCGATTTGATTGCCGCCGGAGAGGGTGGGGTTGTGCGAGGCTGCCGCCTGAGTACGAGACATGAGCACCATTGCCACTTCGCCCATATCCTGGAAGCCGATCCGGCGATCTACGACTACCTCACCCACCCACGACTCGTCGGCCTGGCAGAAGAACTGGTTGGGGGGTCGGTTCGACTGGAAGAGTCAGAGGCTGTCATCAATCATCGGCCAGATCCGGCACCCGCCCTTGACGCTCCTTACGGTTTCCACACGGGCACGATGCCCGATCAGGGAACCTACACCGAGAACGGGTTGTTCCACTGCACGTTCGTCAAGACGCTGACGAACCTCACCGACCTGGGGCCTGATGATGGGGGGACGGTCTGCATCGCAGGTAGTCACAAGATCAAGGCGCCGCGTGAGCAGATCATCGCATGCGCCGAGGAAGATCGTTCTCTCGTGCATCAGGTCATTGCACCGGCGGGTTCAACGCTCCTGTTCGGAGAATCCCTGATCCATGCAACTGGTCACATTCGCTCAGACAGTGAGCGGGTCATCGTGATTGGAGGCTATACGCCCACCATGTTCCAGGCATGGAATGGGCAGGAGCCAAGTGCCGCCTTCGTTGAAGCGGCCGAACCTCGGCACCGCGCTCTTCTGTCAGGAAGTGATCGCTGGAGTTGGCAGCGGCAACACCGGACCCTCGACATGCCCGTTCATCAAGATGCCGACTGACGATGGAACAACCCAGCATCATCACCGGAGATCGTCAGGTCGATGCCCTGCTGCCGGCAGTCCGGTCATTTCTTTCGCAAGACACCGTCGACTACTGCATTGATGGGCAGGTTGTGCACGGGTACCGTAGTCCAGACTGTCCCGCGCTCTGGATTCGCGATCACTCTGACATGCTGCGCGGGGCACGCTATTTCGATCCGGACATGACCAGTGCCGTGACTCACTTCGCCGAGACTCAACTCGGCAATGGTTCGTTTCACGACTTCGTCAGCTGCAACATGGATCGGGAGAACTGGACCAAATATGTGCGAGTGCCCGTAGAGGCAGATGTCGAGTATCGGTGGGTGAAAGCCCTGTTTCTCGCATGGCAGGCGACGGGAGACGATGAGTGGATGGCGTCCATGTTGCCCCATGCGGAACGGGCGATGGCCTATATCCAGTCTCATCCCTGGCGCTGGAGCCAGGAACATGGTTTGGTCAAGCGCGCGCTGACGATGGACACATGGGATTTCGACTACGTGCGGGCCGATCAGCCGCGGCTCAATTTCCAGATCACCGATGAGACGCATTGGGGCATCTTCCACGGTGACAACTCCGGTTACTACGAAGCGTATCGATGTCTGGCACGACTCTATCGGCACCTCTCAGATGAGGCCGCGGCCAATCGGTGGGAGAAGGAGGCGGCTCAACTGCGGCAGGCAACCAACGACCTGTGCTGGAATGGATCCTTCTATGCGCACCGTGTGCCCCTGGACGAGTTTCGCATTGATGGCGTGGACGAATCGACACAGTTGAGTCTATCGAATCCTATGGCGATCAATCGAGGATTGGCGTCGTGCGAACAGGCCAAGGCGATGCTGGATGAGTACATCCAACGGGCACAGGTGGGGTCAAGTTTTGCGCCGTGGTACTCCATCGATCCACCCTTTCCGGATGGGTGCTTCGGAGACCCACTCCTGGTGGGGGGAGCCTACATCAATGGTGGCATCTTTCCACTGGTGGGTGGCGAACTCGCGCGTGCTGCTTTCGCCAACGGGCGTGAGCGATTGGGCGTGGAGACTCTACGGCGATATGCCGATCTGATCGCTGCAACCGGGGAGACCTATCTGTGGTATTTCCCGGACGGCCGTCCCTCCTCGGTGGAAGCCAGTACAAGCCCTGAAGCGACGGCCACCGATGGCTGGGGATCCTCGGCCATACTCTTCGGGTTGGTCGAAGGTCTGGCGGGTGTGACCGATGTGGATGCCTGTTTTCGCCGAATCGAGATTTCACCTCGCTGGGCGGCGGCCGAGATCGAAACGGCAAGGGTCCACATGGCTTACGCCGCCAGTGGGGCCGGCGTGGGCTACGTCTATGAGCAGGGCACGGACGGGTGTCGGTGCAGCCTCTATGCCGATGGCGCGACTGTGCATCTGCACCTGCTGTTGCCTGCGGGCAAAGACCTGGTGGGGATGGAAATCGGCGGTCAGCGTGTGGAGTGTGCTCGAACCGTGGTGGGTGAATCGGTCTATGCGGATGCGGATCTCACCGTCGACGGCCAGACCATCGTCGAACTGCGGTTCACCTGACCCGTGGTCAGGCCCGCTCCGTCATCAGGCCCCAACCCCCGTCAGACCTGCTCCCAGCGACTGGGTGCCATGCCGCGTTCGCCACGTCCCATGTCGTCGGGTTTGTTCGTCGCATCGAAGTCCCACTCGCGTGTATTCGGGTCACCGAACAAGGGCCGCACGCGCTCGGGCAGGGCAGCCACACGCTGTTCATCCCAAGCCTCCACCTCTGCGATAGGCCGCGCCCAGGCAGGCCGATAGGCGATGGCCAGCATGGAGCGCTCCTTGGCGCCTGTGTTGGGCAGCGTACCGTGGAAGACACGGTGATTGAGAAACAACGCTGACCCCGCCCGACACGGCACAACGACCGCCTCCGGATGTGACTCGTAGCGGCTGTACGGATTCGCCTGAGCGTGCAGACTCAGATGGGACCGGGGCACCACACGGAAGGGCGAAACGTCGAGAGTGAGATCGTCGAGATAGTAGAGGACGCGGATCGTCGCAGGACACGAACCATTCAGGCCGAAGATCTTCGATCCATAGGGCTGGCCATCCGTGTGCAGGCTGATCCCGGGCGTACCAGGTTCAGAACGGTCGTAGCCGTAACTCAGAAACAGGATCTGATCTCCAAAGACGGCGCGCAGCAGTTCGAGGGTAGGCTCGTGAGCGATCAGGTCCGTCGCAGGACCCCCTTCCCACTGAACATCTCTGCGACCACGTTGGTGAGGGCTGTAGTCGCGCGGGCCCGTCTCCCATGTCGCGGCCTGTGTCTTCAGGCGTGCCAGATGGTCTTCATCCAGCAGATCCGGGACGATCAGATACCCTTCCAACTCGATCTGCCGGATTCGATCTCCCAGGCTCAGCGCCGCCCAGTCCCGATCGTCGATTTGGATGTCATTCGTCTGTTTCACCATCACAGAACCTCCACTTCGATATCATCAAACCAACTGCTTCCCACACCATCCTGTCGCAGAGAGATCTCGACAGCACTTGCCTCTGGGGGTGGGGGACCGGTGATCTCCAGTCGCAGTTGAGTCCAGTCCGCATCGCCGCGGACATAGTCCGTCACACGGATGGGATGCCGCTCGGGTACATTGAAGATAATCCAGCGAAGCCCCAGGCACGCGCCGCGGCCGACGAGATCTCTGGTCTTGACCCAGACACTGACGCGCAGTCCCGTCGATTGACGCCATCGCTGGGTGAAGGCTCCCTCGCCCTCCCTGTCCATCGACCACAGACTGACACCCGATCGTTCTCGTTCGATCTTCAGGCTGTGGTCGTCACTACGGCCCGTATCATGGCACCAGTCTGCCCCTTCTCCCTGGGGGAGCCATGGCCAGGGGCCAGGATCTCCCGCGGATTCGTTCAGTTTCTGCCCCCGAGAGAAACTCGACAGTCTCTCGTAGGCGGGCAGTTCGTCGAATCCACCAAACTCGACCGCCGGGGGACGGGGCGCTGTCTGTCGCATCTTCTGCACGACGGGTGGCGGGCAGAGGCGCACCCGAAAGCGCTCGCTGATGTCGCTGTAGAGCTCATCACGCGAGTACTGGCCGGCCAGATGGATATCGTAGCCCCAGTTGCACACGCCCACCCGCGTGCGCGCCGCCGAAGCGCCGACAAACTGAAAAGCGGGACTCGGCACCGTGTCGGTGGCATCGGCCAGCACGAAATACGAATCGGCGGCGAACTGCTCGGGCCTGGTGATCCCGGTGGCCAGGTGATTGAGGGGCATCTGCCACGCGGACCCGTCAGTCGATTGGGCCAGGAGGCGATCATACCCCCGTCCACTCCACGCGCCATCGAACTCAATCGTCGGTGCGGGGATATCGGTGAACCAGGGGTCACTGTACTCGAAGGAATGGCTCTCTACTCCGGGAAGATCAAATGTCTCCGGCGCATGGAGCTCCAAGTGGCAGGCAAACTCGTACACATAGCTGCCATCTTCCTCATCATACGTGATGTCGATGATCCTGCGTGATGTGGCGACCCCCCCGGGGTCGGCGGTGATGACGGTGAGTCTCAGGTGACCTGAGCCTCGGCCCTCGACACTTACATCGACCACATCGGAGGTGATGATGTCCCGTCCCAGTACCCAGTACAGATGAACACCATCCACGAGTGGTTTCTGGTGTGGGGCCAGCGAGAGGGATCGCAGTAAAATTGGGCGGGTGTTCTTGTTGAAGTACCGCAGATTCTGTTCCGGTTGCTCTACCTCCACATGTTGTAGTTCGGCGATGGGCTGGTCACCATCATGGATCCATTCCGGGCCGGCGGTGACACCACCGCGGGTCTTGAGATCAAAACTGGGACTATGCGTCATTTTTGATGGACCACCGTCGTGTTACGCGTTCCACATGCGTGGCATGCGGAAGGCCTTGCCCTTCTTGAAGAAACTGCCCATCTCGTGGGCGGCGATCATTTCGTCACACATCTTGCGGATATCATCGATCGACAGTTCCGCGGAGGTGTGCGGGTCGAGCATGGCTGCCTGATACACGGCATCTCTGTTGCGTTTGAATACGGCATCCAGCGTGACCAACTGCGTACTGATGTTGGTTCGATTCAGACCCGCACACTGCTCTGGAAGGTCACCGACGAAGGTGCCCTGAACACCATTTCGATCGACGAGGCAGGCGATCTCGACGACGCAGTTGTGGGGCAGGTTGGTAATGTAATTGCCATCGTTGAGGATGTTTCCGCCGATCCGATAGGGGATGTCGGTCTCCATGGCCTCCATGATGTAGGAACCATACTCGTGAGTACGGGTATGGCTCAGTTTCGCATTCCCTGTCAGTTCCTTGCTCTGCGTCTTCCAGCGTTCGATCTGCCGAATACAGCGCCGTGGGTATTCATCCAGCGGAATATTGAACTCCTCGATCAGTTCAGGATAGTTGGATTTGATCCAATAGGGCATGTATTCGGAACTGTGTTCGGAGGACTCGGTGATGTAGTAACCGAAGTGGCGCATCAACTCTAGGCGCACCATGTCGCGGGGCTTGTCAGCCCCCTTCTTGCGGGCCTCGCGCACGATCCGAGCGGCACGACGCCTGATCTCCGGATAGAGGTCCTTTCCGCCATCGGTGATCTCCAGCAGCCATGCCTGATGATTGATGCCGGCGATCTTCCACTGCAGGTCCCTGGCGGGGGGCATGCCGACGTATTCGAGCAAGCGAGGTGCGCAGACCTGAACCGAATGACACAACCCGACGCCCAGGATGCCGGTTCCACGCAGGAGCGCACCGGTGACGGCGCACATGGGATTGGTATAGTTGAGGAACCACGCATCCGGACAGACCTGCTCCATATCCTGACCGAAGGCCATCACGACGGGTGCCGTTCGCAGCGTGCGGAATAGACCGCCGATGCCGATCGTATCGGCAATGGTCTGGCGCAGGCCGTATTTCTTCGGGATCTCGAAATCGATGACCGTCGATGGCTCATAACCACCGACCTGGATCGCATTGACCACGTAGGTGGCGTCTTTCAGCGCCGCCTTGCGCTGGGGTTTTCCAAGATGGGCCGTGATTTTCGCCCGGCCCTTGTTCGTATTCCGATTCAGCGCCTGAAGCATCTTCTTGGATTGGCGGAGGCGTTTCCCATCGATGTCATACAGCGCGATGTGGGCACCGTGAAGAGCGGGGCTGAGCATGGTGTCGCCGAGGATATTCTTGGCAAACACCGAAGAGCCCGCGCCCATGAAGGTGATCTTCGACATGGCTTACGACTTCCTCTGCAGTTGATGTCTCAACACGGGTGGCTCAAAGGTCGATAGCGATCTCGCGGCCTTCGGAGGCCGAATCGATGGCGCCGAAGACCATGGCCAGACTCTTTATGTTGTCATGGGCGACCGTCTCGGGTTCACCACCATGACGGACACGATCGATGAATTCTCGCATCAGCCCTGTGTGATGACCGATACGATCGTCCGGGGCGCTGTCGGGAATGGTGAGGGGAGACATTTCGGATCGAAAATCGGCGGACTGGCTCACGCTTTCTCCGTGGATCCCCTCACCCCCATCCCACAGGACCGAGCCGCGTTCGCCCACGATCCGCCAGTCGCTTTCCCAGGTGGTATTCATCCCTTCTGCACACCAACTTCCTCGATAGGTGAAGACAATGCCGTCGGTCATTTCAAAGACAGCCACGGCGTTGGCTCCATGGGCGAACCATGACCCGGACGAATTCCACTCCCGGCAATACACGCGAACCGGATCGGCACCACTGATCAGCCGCGCTGCGTCGAAGGTATGAATGGCCATGTCGAGCAGCAGTACGTGATCCATCTGGGCGCGAAATCCACCAAAGTGAGCCCCCAGATAGAAGTCGGCATCGACGCTGGTCAACGGGCCGATGGCGTCACTGTCGAGCAATCGCCGCAGTCGCCGAATGTTGGGATCATACCTGCGATTCTGAATGACTGCGTAGATCCGGTTCGCCTTGCGGGCTGCCTCCAGCGAGGCTTTGGCGTTGGCCATGGAGTCGGCCAATGGCTTTTCCCCCAATACGTGACACCCGTGCTCCAAGGCGGTCGTCGTCACGTGGGTGTGCGCCTCGGGCACGGTACAGTCAAACACGACATCCGGCCTCAACTCTTCGAGGAGGCGAATCATGTCCGTGCCGGTCTGGGCCTGGCTGAGTTCGTATTCATCGCGCAGGGTGAGGGCTCGATCGGCATCGAGATCGACGAGGCCTACGATCTCGACATCATCCAACGTGGCCGCCGCGCCCAACCAGGCGCCACTCATCCCACCGCATCCCACCAACAGGGCACGGACCGAACTGTCACTCATTGGGGTTTCTTTCTGGTTCGAGCTGTATCATCGCTCACTTCAGGGAGCGGTTCACGTCAAGCCGATACATCTTCGGCGACGTCTTCGGATCGTCGTCCACCAAAACGCACGATGAGGATGATACAGATGGCTCCCAGGATCAACCCGACCCCACCCGGATACAGGGCCGCCGTCCCAAGGTAGCCGACGGTGGCCGCTACGATCATCGTCATGACCGCGTAGGGCATCTGTGTCTTCACATGGTCGAGATGGTCACAGCCGGCAGCCACCGACGACAGGACAGTGGTGTCACTGATGGGGGAGCAGTGGTCACCGAAGATGCTGCCGTCGAGAACGGCGGCGGCCGTCATCACCGTCAGCGGCAGGCCACCCAGTTCGTGGGCGAGGGGGACAGTCGTGGGCAACAGGATCGCCATCGTCGTCCACGATGTGCCGATCGAGAAGGCCACCACCGCCGCCAGCAGGAACACGAGAAGAGGCACCGTCGCAGGCGGAAGTGACGTTCCTAGCAAGGCCACGAGATAGTCGGAGGTCCCCACGGCACCGCAGGCTTCCTTGATTGCCCAGGCGAGCACGAGGATCACGAGGGCGCGATGGAATCCGGTCACGCCGCCGAGCCAAGTCGAGGCAGCCAGGCGTGGCGAGATCGGCCGATGACCCTGTTCGGTACGGCGGGTGACGGCGATGAGCATGGCCACCACGGTACCGAGAACGGCCGACAGGAACATGACTTTGGCCCCGTCGGCGTTCGAGAAGACGGTGCTCCAGTACAACTGACTCAGCGCAGATACCTGCTGTCGAGCTTCGACGACGGCAGGCACCGACCAGGCATCGGCCTGCATGCCGACGACGACACCCACGATGACCAGACCTACTGGAATCGCTGCCCACACCCAGTTTGGGGTGAGCCCGGCGGGCATCTCAAGTCCGTCGGTTTCGTGTCCGTCCATGGCTTTGGCCCCCGGACGAAGGACCTGCCCGTGAACCAGAGCGCGATTCTCGGCGTGCAGCATGGGGCCGAAATCGCGACGCCACCAGACATTGGCAGCCACAAAGACAAGGGCAAACCAGCAATAGAAGCGGACGCTGAGGGCGCGAAAGAACAACTCGTATCCGGAGACGCCCGTGGACAAGTTGTCCATGGCATCCTGAAAGAGCCCGACTTCATAACCGATCCAGGTAGAGATCAGGGCGACACCGGCGACAGGAGCCGCTGTGGAGTCGACGATGTAGGCCAGTTTCTCGCGAGGCACGCGGAATCGATCGGCGACGGGACGCATCGTCGTGCCGACGACGATCGTATTCGAGTAGTCGTCGAAGAACACGGCCAGTCCCAACAAGAACGTCGCTCGCCGTGCCGTGGCGGTCCCGTCAGCGCGTCGTGCGAGAGCCTCGGCAATGCCTCGTGTCCCACCCGCAAGAGACACGACCCGTACCATGCCGATGAGACCTGCCGTGAAGGCGAGGATGTAGAGTTGGAAGGAATCGCTCAGCGGCTGCCAGATGAAATCGACCGCCGAGGTTCGCAGCACCCAGGCCACGGCAGAGAGCGGGCCCATGTCGGGGGGCAGGACCAGGATGGCCGCACCGACGAGGGCCGTGCAGAGCCCCAGCACGAGCCATCCCGTGACGATGGCGACGGCGATGGCGACCAGAGGGGGTAGGAGGCTCAGCCCCCCGTGTGGGGTGCCTTCAGCGGGCAACAGCCAGCCCACTACGAGAGCACCGGCGATGGCGGCAGCATAACGCAGCGTCAGACCCCGCACGATTCGCTCCACGTCACTCGGTGTCGGCGAGGGCCTTGATTTCGTCCCGAGGGACCGTCGACATCTCCAGTTTGAAAGCCAACAGATACATCATCAATACCCCTGCGAGCCACCAACAGAATTGCCATATCCACAGGGTTGGAATCCCCATCGACCACTGAGCCGGGTCGGTTTCATTGCCCAATACGGCGAAAGGACCAATGGCACCCAGGAACCAGATGATGGTAAAGATCCAGATGGGGATCTTCCAGGTACGACGTTCCGGTGGCAGCGCGGTGTGCTCTTTCAGGAAATTGTGGAAACCGTCCCGGTGTTGTTGCTGATCTGCCTGCGTCGGCTGAGTGAAGGCACTGACCAGAACACACGTTCCAAGGTTGAAGAGAATTCCCCATCCGGCGGAGTGAATCGTGAGGGGGTATCGGCCGATTCCGATCAAAGCACCCAACTCGGTGACGTAGGTGAAGGTCACGGCCAGGACACCGGCGATCAGACCGGCCACAACACCTCGCGGCGTGAACCACCGGATGTAGCAGATGCCCAGCAGGGCGGGCCACATCTGGAATCCATAGGACACGGCAGCTCCGCCCAGCAACACCAGTAGATCGCCTGAGGCCAAGCCGACGAGCAGAGCCATCGATACCACCACGAAGACGGTGACGCGGCCCACCAATACCTGGGCTCCGTGGGAGGCTTCCCTGTTGAAGAAGTGGCGATACAAGTCGCGCGTTACGATCCCAGAGGCAGTGGACATGTAGGCAGCGCCTGTGGACTGCATCGCAGCCAGGGCGCAGACACACAACAGGCCCACAAGCCAGGGGGCCTTGTCTCCCAGGGTGCTGATCAGATAGGGCACCAGATAGTCGGAGGAGGGAACACCCAGTGCCTCGCCGCCCGGAATGAGGCCCCGATCGAGCATTGTTCCACCCAGGCCCTGAACGGCGGTGAAGGTGAACAGGATGCCACCGATAATGAGGGACGAGGCCACGACCTGTTGCAACGGAAAGGGACGTGGATCCTTGTTGGCAAAGGCCCACATGCTGAAGGCGGGGGCTGATTGAATCCCCATCAGAGCAAACATGTAGGTGAGAATCATCAGCCCCGTCCACGGACCACCGGCGGCATCGAGGAACATCGTGCCGTGGCGCTCAAGGAAGGAGGCGGACTCGGGGCGTGTCGGGATGGCCACCATATCAGGCGCCTGCTGTGCCAGGCCCGCCAGACCCGCCTTGAACGGTGCCCAGCCGCCGACCAGGTCGAGAGCCACAATACCGAGGGCGATGATGCCGAGGGCGAGTAGAATACACTGGGCGCAGTCGACGTAGGCGACCGATCGCAGGCCGCCCGAGGCGACATAGATGAAGACGACGACCGACAGTAGGATCGCCCCGCCTTCGATCGAGCCCAGGAAGCTCTGCTGTAGGATGGTGCCTTCCACGAGCCGGCTGAACAGGATGCCGGACGCACGCAACTGAATGCCTAGATAGGGGACAGAAAAGATCATCGCCACCACCACCGTCAGGATGCGCATGGCATCGGTGCGGTAATAGTCGGCAAACATTTCGCCAGGCGTGATATAGCCGTAGCGCTTGCCGAGTAGCCACTGTCGCTTCAGAAACATGACGCCCGTGAAGGGAATCGTGATCGCATAGAAGGAGGCGAATGCGTAGGGAAGGCCCACATTGTAGATCGACCCCGGATGGCCGACGAAGGTCCAGCCCGAGAAGGAGGTCGCCGTCGCCGCCAGGACGAAGACCCAGATGCCGATGCTGCGACCAGCGAGGAAGTAGTCACTGGCCGTCCGTGCCTGCCTGGCGCCTTTTACGCCCCAGAAAATGCAGTAGGACCAGTAGCCGATCGTGAACACGACCAGCCAGATCAGCTTCTCCATGAAGCGATACTCCCTCGTGGATGGTGAGCGCGGGGGGGCTTAGAAGCCGCCGCGCATTTTCTCGGTGTCAGCGACCCGCTGAATCGCGATGGTGAAGGCTGCCGTGCGCATCGGGACACTCTGTTGTTTCATCACATCCGTCACGTCTCGATACGCTTTCACCATGATACGCTCAAGTTGCTGATTGACGTCGTCTTCTTCCCATGTCATGGCCTGGATATTCTGTACCCACTCGAAATAGGAAACAGTCACACCACCGGCATTGGCAAAGATGTCGGGAACTACGATGATCCCGCGATCGTTCAGAATCGCATCGCCGATGGTCGTGATCGGCGAGTTGGCCGCTTCCACGACCATCTTTGCCCGGACATCGTTGGCGTTCTCCCGGGTGATGACACCGCCGAGTGCGGCGGGAATGAGGATGTCGCAATCCAGGGTGATCAGTTCCTCATTGGACAACGCTTCACCCTGACCAAATCCCTCGATCGTCCGATGCTCGTAGGTGTGGTCAAACAACTCGGTCACCGGGAGGCCATCGCCGGCGAACAAGCCCCCGCTCGCATCGCTGACAGCTACGATCTGAGCGCCCATCTCATGCAGGAATTTTCCTGTGTACGAGCCCACATTGCCGAAGCCCTGAATGGCCACGCGAGCCCCCTTCAGGTCGATGTCGAAATCGCGTGCTACCTCGCGGGTGGCAATACTCACACCCTTACCGGTAGCCGCCTCGCGCCCGGGTGACCCGCCCAGGCCGAGAGGTTTTCCTGTGACGATCCCGGGGGTATAGCCGTAACGCTGGCTGTACTGGTCCATGATCCAGGCCATCACCTGCGCATTCGTGTTGACATCTGGTGCTGGAATGTCACGGTGGAGACCCCATGCCAGGCCCATGCGTGAGGTGAAGCGACGCGTAAGCACTTCCAGTTCACGTTGCGACATCTGCCATGGGTCACAGGTGATGCCACCCTTGGCGCCACCGAAGGGAACGTTCACCAGCGCCGTCTTCCAGGTCATGAGCGAGGCGAGAGAACGGACCTCGTCGAAATCGACCTCTGGATGGAAACGGAGGCCCCCCTTCATCGGCCCGCGTGCCCCATTGTGCTGCACACGATAGCCGAGAAAGACCTCGATATGCCCGTCATCCATACGCACCGGCAGCTCGACCTTCACCTCGCGAAAAGGAGTCTTCAGGATCTTGCGGATGTCCGCGTCGAGTTCGATGACATCCGCCGCTTTGTCGAAGAGGCGGTTCGTGTTTTCGTAGTTATTGAGCTTTTCGGCCACAGTGTCTGTCTCCTTATGGACTCATCAGCATACCCGGCCATCGCCGAAACCAGTCGAAGTGCCTTCGCCCGTGCGAGCCGCCAGTCCGGCGTTACCGGAGAGCGGCAGTGTTGCTTGTGAAGGGGATCTCTTTCGATTTCCAGAACGCCCAAGATACGACCCAATCGCCGCCTTGCTTGTGCAGTAGCCAGTAGTTCAGTCGCTCCTGCTCATACACGGCGTCGCCAGCGAGAGGGGCGGCACGGACCTGATCTCGTGACACGGCAACCGCCTCGCGCCCATCTGCGCCTGTGCTGACATGAATAACCTCACGCGTGATCGTGTAGTCGACCCGTTCGAGTCGTTTGTCGAGCCATTCACCATACTCGTCGCGATCGGTGAACATGATGAGCCACTCTGCGGGGTTCGATGAAAACTTCGATTCCACGGCGACAAACGCTTCGTCAGCGGCACCTGTGATACCGCTGGCGCTGCCATCGGACCACGCCCCGGCCTCGTCCATCAGGAGCTCGACGACCTGCTGAGCCTCTTGGTTTGGAATCCCACTCGGTCTCGCCCCTGCCGTCAAATCTCCGTAGTCGGCCACGATTCCGGTCACCAACCACTCTTCATCGAGCTTGGCCAGTGTCCACAGGCGGCGTTCGAAATACTCGACGCGTTCAGAGGACGCGCGATCGACGACGAACCCTGAGTCTGTGGTCGTGACGAAGGCTTTGTCCTTCCACACGTTGATAACCACCACGGTCCGCTGGATCTCGTAGCGATGGGATTCTACTTCAGACGCCAATTGCCGAGCGTAGACATCACGGTCGTCGAAGACCGGATCCCACCCGCTGGCGCTGGCGCTTGCATGGCCGTCATACACGACGAATCTGTCCTCGTCGTAGGCCTCGACCATCAATTCCACATTGGCTCGTCGACGACCACGCAGGTCCTTGTCGAGGGCGGCTCTGATCAAGATGGTCTCGGGCGTCTCCGCTGGTACAGGTTCGACAGCTAACAGCATCATGGCCAATGCAGCCAACAGCGAGGCGTGCCCGATCACACGTCGATAAATCATCAGCCAGCTCCAAGCTTCTCAAGGGCCCACTGCGCGTAGTAGGCGACAGTTTCATCCTCGTCGTCGAGCAAACTCTGCAGTGCCTCCCGACTCTGGTGGGTGCCGATCCGTCCCAGCGAAATCACGGCACTCCAGCGGACCTGGGCGTCGTCATCGGTGGTCGCTTCCAACAGTGAGGGAACCGCCTCCTCGATCTGAGCCCGACCGAGTATCTGTGCCGCTGCAGATCGGAGTCGGGCGTCGGGTGCTCCGAGACTGGCAAGGAGTCGTTCAGAGACGCCGCCCGAAAGGCGCTCTACGTCGATGAGCGAGCGCACGGCATTCAGGCGCTGAATCGGATCCTCATCATCCAGTGACTCAAAGAGAAACTCGATCCCCCGCTCATCCCGCAGGCGCGCCATGGACGTGGCCGCCGCATATCGCACGAGATTGCTCGCATCGCCCAGCAACAGCGCCAATTGGGGGATGGCCTCCGGATCGCCAATGTCGCCCAACGCCTGGGCGGATTCGCGGCGCAGATCCGGGTCGTCGTCGGCGAGTTGGCTCTCCAACTGCAAGCGAACCACCTGGAGGGCCTTGTCGAGTTGCTCGCGTCGTTCAGGTGCCCCATCGCGCATACGCACCAGAAGGGGCACGCCGAAATAGTTGGCGTTCTCCAATTCGGCGATCGCGATCTGCGCGGTCTGGTCATCCGGGCCGCTTACAGCGGCCCGAATCGTGTCGATCCCCGTGCCCTCGCCCAGTTTGAGCAAGGCCACCGCAGCCAACAGTCGAATCGTCGAATTCAGCGAGTCGGCCAGTTGTTTCGTGACATTGGTGACGGCAGCCTGCGTGAACCCGAGTTTTCCTACGGCTCGCAACGCGGCACTTCGCTCGGGGAAGGTGTAGGCCACCGTGATTCGATCGTCCATACTGGCAGAGGCTGCGCGATGACGGATCCGACCCAGCACAATGGCGGCACCGGTTCGTGTCTTTTCTCTCTCAGCACGGAACTCTCTGTATTTCACGCCTCGATACTGGCCCGGATCGAGAAGCGCCACCAATTGGCGAGCTCCGGGTCGTCCGAGCCTCGTCAACTCATCAACGCCGGATCTCCACTCGGGAGACTCGAGTTCATTGGCGGCCAGGACCTCAATCTGATCCTGAACCTGCTCCTCTGTGGTTGAGCAGCCCTGAAACAGGATGATCAGCAGCAGGAGCGCCGGCAGGCGGACGATCCTCAACCCCGGGCGCGGACAGCGACCCATTTGTTTGTTCCCCTCGGGAGTTTCGGCGCCATGGTGACGAGGACGCTCATCACGACGGCGTAAGTCATCGATTCTATTAAGACCTACAGGCCTCTTTTCACGGCGGGTTAATCTATAGCCGAATGCCAGGCGCGAGCAACCGCGCGGCGGGGCGAACAACGGCAGGTGGTGGAAGATCCGGGCGCGCCCCTTCCGATGAGCCGACGCGAAGGACCGAGATCCTCCGTATCATTGCGCAACGGCAGGCGAATCACGACGAAAGTGCAGGATCTGTGCCTCGATCTCGTGACGCTGGATCTGACTTCGAGAGCAAGGGAGGAGCCGAAACACGTGCATTGGTTTGACTACGCCGCATTGGGCCTGTTGGCCCTGTTTGCCTTGCGAGGTTTCAGTCGCGGACTCATTCTGCAGTTGTCGGCCCTGGGCGCCGTCGTCACCGGCCTGCTCGGAGGTCTCTATCTCCACAGTGTTTCCATGGCCCTGCTGCCTGATCTTGGCAATTCAGTGGTGCAGTTCGTCGCCGGTTTCACACTCGTCTTTGTCGGCATTGCCATCAGCGTAAATCTGTTGGCGCGTGTGCTGAAAACCGCTGTGGACGCGTTGTTTCTCGGTACCGTCGACCGATTGCTGGGAATGGCCCTTGGGCTGATGATGGCATCGATGATGATCATCGTCGTGGTGCTTCTGATCAGCCGATTCTTGCCCGATGGTGTGGAGTGGCTCGAAGCGACTCAGGCTGCGGGCATGGTCTATGTCGCCGTCGATCAGCTTCTCCCACTCTTGCCCGATCATTTCGACGAGTTCTATCGCGACTATGCCACGTCCTGGTCAGGACCTGACGAGTTGGCCCCTCTGGGGCGCGACCTGATGGAGCGTTACGAAGGGCTCGTCGAGCAGGGGCGACAGGCCCTGGAAGAGGTGCGCGCCCTCGAACGAACCGTCGAGGACGCGGAGATTCCCTAAGAGAGTCCTTGCCCCATCAACCGGGATTCGCACCGCTGACAAATGCGACACTCGTCGTCCAATCTACCTCGGCGTGGATTAGATGCTCCTCGAAGAAGTGGCGAACCGTCTTTAGTTCTGCTGCATCGAGATAACGGCGCAGGTAGCTGGCGAAGGTGCGGTGCATCTCACCGCCGGGATTGAACCACTGTCCCAAGTGCGCATGACTCAGTCGCCGGCGACCCTGATACGCGTGCACGGCGACCTCCACCTCGCCGAGTCCCGCGTCCTCCCACAAGCGCCGCAGATCATCCGCTGTCCATGTCACTCGTGGATTGTCGCCATCGGAGTAGATGGATTCCTCGGCCTGAAGAACTCGCTGCGCGAGGTCCGGCTGATCGAGAAGATCGAGGTTGACCAGGTCACACAGTCGCTGTGACAGGTGGGGTACGGTCTCTGCCTGTCGCAATCGGGCTCCCGGTGCCATCGTCTGCACCACAGTGCGAACGGCTGAGTCGCGTTCGTGCAGATCGGTGAGCGCATTGCGGCCGATGACGACGTCAAACCGAACGTCCTCTTCCTCTCGTAGTCGCAGCAGGTCACCCAATTGGGGCAGGGGCCCTTCCAGCACCACAGGTCGATCCAATTCGGACAATCGCTGCGCTGACATCTCACGAATGGCGACGGCACTCGTCTTGTCACGGCAACGTGACCACACGCCGCCTTCCGGCACACGTCGAAGCGCTTCCCACGTCAAAAGCCCCGATCCTGCGTCCAGATCGAGGATTCGATAGTGGCGAGCCACAATCAAGTCTGCAAAGAGACGCTGCCGGACATCTGCCAGCAGCGAACTGACCTCTCCAGCGGCTCGGATCAGCCACTGATCACGAGCGTCGTTGTCGGGAGACGTCGTCAGAATCTGCCCATCGTCTCCATCCACCACCGCCGCGAGCTGCAGTTCGCGACGTCGACGCACCTCGTCTCCGAGAGCCCGTTCACGGCCCTGATCAGACGGTTCGTAAAAGACCCGACCATGCATGGCCGAAGGCAGATACTGCTGGGCGACCCAGTGATCGCGAAAGGCGTGTGGATACAGGTAGTTGGCACCATGCCCCAGTCCTTCACTATCGCGACTGGCATCCTTCAGGTGATCCGGCACCTGGTGGTCGTGCTCTTGTTCAATCGCCGCCAGAGCGTCGAAGAAGGCGAACACGGAGTTGCTCTTGGGGGCTGTGGCCAGATACAACGCCGCCTGAGCCAGGTGGAACCGTCCCTCCGGAAGCCCGACACGGTCGAAGGCCTCCGCCGCCGTGTTGACCACATCGAGGGCGTGGGGATCGGCCAGCCCCACATCTTCACTGGCAAAGATCAGCATGCGACGAAAGAGGAATCGGGGATCCTCACCGGCGTAGACCATCCGCGCGAGCCAATAGGCCGTGGCATCGGGGTCAGAGCCTCGCATGGACTTGATGAAGGCGGAGATCGTGTCGAAGTGATAGTCGCCCTCCTTGTCGTAGAGGACGGCCCGCCGTTGGATCGACTCCTCGGCGACGGTGAGGTCGATGCGCACGACCCCTCGTTCGTCGGCAGGGGTGGTCTCCGCGGCAAGTTCGAGGGCATTGAGGACACCACGCGCATCTCCATTGGCAACATTGACCAGATGCTCGCGCGCATCGTCGTCGATCTGGACACGTTGCTCAGCGTAGCCCCGAGGGTCGGTGAGGGCTTGATCGATGATGCGTCGCAGGTCATCCTCCATCAGCGATCGAAGCTGGAAAATGCGGCTTCGAGACACGAGCGGGCGGTTGACGGCGAAGTACGGATTCTCCGTCGTCGCGCCGATCAGGATGACGGTGCCATTCTCCACCCAAGGGAGCAGGGCATCCTGCTGGGCCTTGTTGAATCGATGCACCTCATCGATGAACAGGATCGTCCGGTGGCCGTGAAGATCGCGCCGTTCCTTGGCCTCGGCAATCGCCTTGCGGATGTCGGCGACACCGGCGAGCACGGCATTGATGGTGATGAAGTACGATCGTGTCGTGTTGGCGATGACGAGGGCGAGGGTTGTTTTTCCCGTTCCCGGTGGGCCATAGAACAACAGAGATGAGATCTGGTCGGCCTGGATCGCTCGTCGCAGCAACCGACCGTGTCCCAGGATGTGATCCTGGCCGACGAACTCGTCCAATGTGCGCGGGCGCAGGCGCGCCGCCAGGGGCTGGTCGCGCTCGCTGGCCGCTTGACGGCCTGACTCGAACAGGTCGAGAGAACCGGCGACGCTCTTGGGATTCAGTTCCGACATGGGGAGGTTCGTCGACCGCGCCTTGGGGAGGAGGCAAAGCCGTCGTGGCTCGCACGTGGTGACACTCGACGGGAGAGATCGAGGCGCGTAACATAACCGGCTACCTCTCTATCGACCAGATCCCAGGGCAGATCGCCGGTGATCGCCTTCGGTATCTCTCACCCAAGCAAGACGCAAGAATCTCCATGGCTGACCCTGATCTTCTCGACGACGAGACCGTGCTGATCGAGCGGATGACACGGCCATCCGACCTTGTGCGTGAAGCGATGGAGGCGCTCGAAGGGGATGTGCTCATTCTCGGGGTTGGCGGGAAGATGGGGCCAACTCTCGCCGAACTGCTGGTGCGTGGCGGGGCGACGGCGAATTCGAGACGTGTGATGGGTGTCGCCCGATTTTCGGACCCCTCGGTGGCCGACCATCTGCGAGAGATCGGCGTCGAACCGGTCAAGGCAGATCTACTTGATGACCAGGCACTGGCCAATCTGCCCGACGCGCCCCACGTCTTTTTCCTGGCAGGGTTCAAGTTTGGCTCCACGGGGAATCCATCCATGACGTGGGCGATGAATTCACTTCTTCCCGCGAAAGTGGTCGAGCGATACCGTCAGTCGCAGGTGATCTACGTGAGTTCGGGGAATGTGTATGCGTACTCCGACATCAACGGTCCAGGTGCCGATGAAGCGGGGGCCCTCGAACCGGTCGGTGAATATGCCCAGTCACGGCTGGGCGGTGAACGCCTGGCTGAATACGCCGCTCTCAAGCATGACGCCCGGCTCTACATCTCCAGACTCTTTTACGCCACCGAACTGCGCTATGGAATCCTCCACGATGTCGCGTGGAGGGTCTTGCAGGAAGAACCGATCGATCTGTCCATGGGACATGTGAACCAGATCTGGCAAGGAGACGCCAACGCCTATCTCGCGCGTTCATTCCCACTGTGCAGCAGCCCGCCGGGAGTCTACAACATGACCGGCATCGATACCTTGTCCATCCGCCAGTTGGCGACTCGATTTGGCGACCTGCTCCAGCGCGAGCCTCAGTTCGTGGGCCAGGAGCGTTCGACGGCCCTGCTGGGAGACACGTCTGCACTCGTGGAAAAACTCGGGCCACCGGAGACCTCCGTCGACGACGTCATCGAATGGATGGCCCATTGGGTCCAGATCGGTGGGATGAGTCACGGCAAACCGACGAAATACGAGTCCCGTACAGGTGAGTTTTAGGCCGACACAAGATGAGGGCATGTCGTGAAGATCACTGATCTGCGGATCCACGAGGTCGATGCGAGCCACCGAGGCAACTGGTTCTTTGTCGTGATCGACACCGACGCCGGGATTCAAGGAGTCGGTGAGGCTAGCCAGAGTGGCAACGACGAACTGGTCATGGCCTGCCTACGGCAGTTGGGGGAGCGGATCGAAGGGAACGATCCAACCCAGCCCGAGGTGATCTGGGAGCAGATGGTGGGAGCCAGTGCCATCTTCTCCGGCAAATCCGGGAGAGTCGGCGCAACAGCGGTCAGTGCCATCGATCAGGCGTTGTGGGATATCGCGGGCAAAGCGGCCGGCCTTCCAGCATGGCGATTGCTTGGCGGCCGTCGTCGTGATCGAGTCCGCTGCTACGCAAATCTGAATCGTGGAACCACCGATCGTAGTCCTGAGGGTTTCGCACAGGCTGCAGTGGCTGCCGTAGAGGCAGGATTTCGAGCCGTGAAGGCGACCCCCTTCGATGAGGTCAGAGCTTCTCACCAAGATCGCGATGGCCTTTGGCAGGACGTAGAGAGGGGCCTCGCCCGATTACGGGCTACGCGCGAGGCGATCGGCGGTGAGATCGATCTGCTCGTCGACTGCCACTGTCGTTTCGATCTGCCCCTTGCCATGCGGGTAGCCGAAGCCGTCAGACCTCTCGACCTGTTCTGGTTTGAGGAAGCCATTCCACGCGACCAGATCGATGCCAATGCGCACATCACCGCCCACTCCGGTCAGACCACGGCAGGGGGCGAGTCGTTCTTCGGCCGTGCCGAATTCGAGCGATATGTGACGACGGGTGCCGTCCATATCCTGATGCCGGACGTCAAACATGCCGGCGGCATCACCGAGTGCCGGCGCATCGCCCATCAGGCACAGATCCACCAGGTTTCCGTAGCGCCTCACAGCCCTGCAGGCCCGGTGTCGACGATGGCGGGTGTTCAGGTGGCTGCGACGATCTCCAATTTCCTGGTTCTCGAATGGGCCTTCGGCGAAGTGCCGTGGCGCGCTGAACTACTTCAACCGGCCGAGATCGTCGAGGACGGATTCATCGAGGTGCCCGATGGCCCGGGGCTCGGTTTCGAACTCGACACCGACGTGGTCGCCGCTCATGCCCCTGGTGAGACCCCATCATGACCTCCGTCGATTGGATCGTGATCTGTGTCTATCTGTTGGCCACGATCGGCATGGGGATGTGGCTCAGTCGCAAGCAAGACGATCTCGAGGACTACTATCTCGGCGGACGTGGGATTCCCTGGTGGGCGGCGCTGCTGTCGATGGTGGCCACCGAGGCCAGCGCTGCGACGTTTCTGGGCGCACCCGAGCAGGGCCTGACCCGTGATCTGACGTACCTGCAGTTCTCGATCGGTACCGTCGCTGCTCGCTTCGTACTGGCTTCGGTCTTCATCGCCGCCTTCTATCGGCTGCGGGTGTTTACGGTCTACGGTTTCCTCACGACCAGGTTTGGTGTCCCCACGCAGGGAACGATGGCCGGTGTCTTTCTCTTGGGACGTCTCTTCGCCAGCGGTGCACGTCTCTTCATCGCCGCGATCGCGATCGAGGTCGCGACGGGCCTCGACATGCGAACCTCCATCATCCTGCTCGGTGTTGTGGCGGTTCTCTACACGATGGTGGGTGGCATCAAGGCTGTCGTCTGGACGGATGTCCTGCAAGCGATCGTCCTCGTCGGTGGTGGCATCATCGCCGCGATCCATCTGTTTGGCGCAACACCCCTCTCAGGTGGAGAGATCTGGTCCTTTCTCGCCGATCGCGACAAGCTGCGTGTCCTGGACCTGGACTGGCGGACCGCCGACGGTGCCTTGGCCTTTCTCTACAATCCCTACCACATCCTGCCCGCTGTTGTGGGTGGTTTCTTCCTGACCATGGCGACCCATGGAACCGACCATGACATGGTGCAGCGGCTGCTGACGTGCAAAGACTCCGCCGACGGGCAGCGCTCGCTCTGGGTGAGTGGTTTTGTCAGTGTGCTGGTCACGTGTCTATTCCTCGCCGTGGGATTGCTCCTCTTCGTGTATCTGCAGCATCTGGCTCCTTCCCACTCGATGGCACTCAAGGCCGCCGATCTGGCCGCCCAAGGACGCAACGGGCACGTGTTCCTTCACTACATCGTCGATATCCTGCCGGTCGGTGTCGGAGGGCTCGTTCTGGCCGCGGTTTTCGCCGCCGCCATGTCCAGTCTGGACTCGGCCATGAGTGCCATGAGCGCCACCTTCGTGAGCGATTTCTACAGGCCCTTCTTTCGGCCCGACGAAGATCAACGTCACTACCTGCGAGCAGGGAGATGGGCGACCGGCGTCGTAGGGATCCTGCTCGTGGGCGTGGCCTTGCTCGTCGTCCACTACTACGAGGCAAATCCCGACACGGATCTACTGTCGATCGCTCTGGGAATCATGACCTTCTTCTACGGCGCCTTGCTGGGCATCTTCCTGCTTGGATTCATGACCCGCGCACGAGGCAGCACGATGAGCAATGCCCTTGGCGCCACATTTAGTGTGGTTGTGGTGTTGCTGGTCCGCTATGGGAGCGATCTCGGCTGGCCCTGGTTCATCGTGATCGGGACACTCGTGGCGTTTGCCATCGGGTTGGCAGGGCGTACGGCCGCTTCGCTGGTGTCACCGCAGGTGGTTAGGGTCTCATGAGGCGATTTGCGCGTCAGCTGGCGTTGGTTGTGGCACTGGGACTCTTACCCAGCGTCGGCTACGGGGTTTCCAACTTTGATCGACATCCGGTTCAGGCCCGGCTCGTTCTCGACGACGACGACATCGGCGTCGGCGACACGCTGACGGCAGCGATCGTGCTGACCATGGACGATCACTGGCATACATATTGGGAGTTCAGCGGAGATGCAGGACTTCCGACGAAGATCGAATGGGATCTTCCCGATGGGATGACGGCAGGTCCCATACAGTGGGCGGGGCCGACTCGGTACGTGGAAGCGGGCGATCTGACGGTCTTCGGTTACGCCGATGAAGTCTCGCTGTTGACGAGCCTGACCCTTGCCGACACAGCCGCCTTTGGAAGATCAACCTCGCCGGCAGAACTGACGGCACGCGTCTCCTGGCTCGTCTGCGCAGAGATCTGCATTCCCGGCGACACGACGCTAACCGTTGACCTGGCTGACCCAGCCTCGGGACTGATCGATCCAGGGATCATTGCGGAAGGTAGCACACACCTCAGTCTGCCGTGGACGATGGGGGAGGACCTCATCTCCTGGGAGCCGACGGTTCGAGCCACCAACTCGGGGCAACTCGATGTCACCGTGGAGTTGGCCAGTTCAGATACGATGGGGGGTATGCCCGATCTGTATCCCATCGAACCGGTGGGGACCTTTATCGAGGGCAATCGTCGTCGTCCGATCCCTGGCGGGGCCGAAGTTGGATTCAGCGTGTTACCGTATGCCGGAGAGGATCTGCCCGCGTCGGTGGAGATCGTCCTGGCTGCAAGGTCTGCCGACGACCAGATCCAGTATCGCCGCGCTGAATTCGACCTGACCCGTTCCCACGTTGACCTGTTCGCCACCGACTATGCCGCTGCGCAGACCGGCCGGAGTCTCTGGGTCTACCTGATCATGGCGCTGGTGGGCGGGCTCATTCTGAATCTGATGCCCTGTGTCCTGCCGGTGATCTCGCTGAAGGTGATGGCTCTGGTGTCTCAGGCCGGCGAATCGCCGGCTCGAGTGCGCCAGTTGGGGCTCGCCTTCTGTGGCGGCGTTCTGGCCACGTTCCTGCTGCTGGCAGTGGTCGTGATCGCCATCAAATCAACGGGCGAACTGATCGGTTGGGGTTTTCAGTTTCAATCGCCGATCTTCATTATCAGTCTGGGGGCACTGGTGTTCGTTCTGGGTCTGAGTCTGTTCGGCGTCGTCACCTTTCGACTGCCCGGAGACACCGGACAACTCGGCGGACTCGCCGACCAGGAAGGACTGGTGGGGAGCTTCGCCAACGGGATCCTGGCCACCATCCTCGCCACACCCTGCACCGCACCTTTCCTTGGCACGGCCCTGGGTTTCGCTTTTTCCCAACTGGCCATGACCACGCTTCTCATTTTTACGGTCACTGGTATCGGCATGGCCCTGCCCTACGCCCTTCTCGCTTGGCACCCCGGATGGACACGGTCGCTCCCCAAGCCGGGCCCCTGGATGGAGAGGTTCAAGCAGGCCATGGGTTTCCTGCTCATGTCGACGACGGTCTGGCTGCTGTGGGTGCTCGGTCGCCAGCTCGGCATGGAAGCGGTCATCTGGACCACAGCCTTCTTCCTCTGTCTGGCCGTGGCAGCCACGCTTGTGGGGCAGTGGCTCGATCTGCGATCGACCCCTGTGCGCCGGCGGTTGGTGTGGGCCATCTCACTGGTCATCGTGGTCGGCGCGTATCTTTGGTTGATCCACCCTCTTGTGAGCGAACCCCTGCCCATCGGCGATCGGTCAGCGTCGGCGCAACAGGAAGATGGATGGCAGGATTTCGATCGCACCGAGGTGGAATCCCTGATCGGGGAGGGGCGTACGGTCTTTATCGATTTCACCGCAGATTGGTGCTGGACGTGCAAGGTGAACGAGCGGATCGTACTGGCCGACGAGCGCGTGATTACCGCTTTCCGTGAGGGCAACGTGGCCCTGATCAAGGCCGATTGGACGCACCGTCAGCCCGACATCACACAGATGCTCCACGCCTTCGGTCGCCCGGGCGTGCCACTGTATGTGATCTTCTCAGGGGGGCGCGCCGAAGATCCGATCGTTCTGCCCGAGGTGATTACGGCAGATCTCGTCATCGATGCGCTGGATCAGTCGGTGGGATCCTCCGATTGACGCAGTTCAGATCCATTCGAACAATTCAATTGGTTTCTTCTACAGGAGAAAGTGGTTCCATGGGAATTCTAACGACGGTGGTGGGTAGCTATCCGGTCCCGGACTGGCTTGCCGCACTGCCTTCGGAACAAGCCCTGGCTGACGCCATGGCTGTCGTGATCAAGACGCAGGAGAACGCAGGAATCGACCTGGTCGCCGACGGAGAATTGGGTCGCTTCGACATCAATCACCCCGATACGAACGGGATGATCGAATACTTCGTGAAACCCCTGGGCAATGTTCGCTCCCAGATCACGCGTGGAGATCTGGATGCGTTCCGCCAGGACGAGGACATGTCCTTCCGCGCCCGCCCCAGCGCCGTCGTCGATGGACCGCTGGAGGAGGGGAGTCTCGATCTACCCCATGACTTTTCACTGGCTCGATCACTGACGAAGGAACCCCTGAAGTTCACTCTGACGGGGCCTCACATGTTGTGCAAGACCTTGCTCGACAATCACTATGCCTCCCGAGAGGCGCTCTGCACGGCGTTGGCTGACGTGCTGGCCGCTCAGGTCGCTCAAATCGATGCCGAAGTTGTTCAGGTGGATGAGGCCAATCTGCCCGGTAACCCGGATGAGTGGGAATGGGCCCTCGATGGGATCAATCGAATTCTGCGCCAAGTAAGAACGATACCCGCCGTGCACCTGTGTTTCGGCAACTATGGGGGACAATCGATTCAGCAAGGCAGTTGGGAGCAACTGATCGGTTATCTGAGTGGCCTTCACGCAGATCACGTGCTGCTCGAACTGGCGCACCGCGGCAACTGGGAACTTCCACGACTCGCCGAGATCGATGAGAAGATTCGTTTTGGTCTCGGTGTCGTCGACATCAAAACGAATGTGGTAGAATCTGCAGACCAGATCGCCAAACAGATCGAGGAAACGGCCGAGGCCGTTGGCATCGAGCGAATCGCCTATGTCAACCCTGATTGCGGATTCTGGATGCTCAAGCGCTCGGTCGCCGATCGCAAGATCGAGGCCCTGGTGGCCGGACGTGACCTGTTCGAGTCGGCAGGCCGAGGATAACGCACCTGCACGATGGAACCGCGATGAGTGAGCCGCGACAAGATCGTCCCCATGTATTGCTGATCACCACTGATCACTGGTATGGCGCTCTTCTGGGGGCCACTGGGCATCCCTGTTTGCAGACGCCAACCCTCGATCAACTCGCGCGCAATGGCGTGCGCTTCCCCCGGGCCTATGCCGAGACACCGGTCTGTATTCCGGCAAGACGCACGTTGATGACGGGGTGCCCGCCCCGAACCCACGGAGATCGTGTCTTCACCGATCTGCCCATGCCCGATCTGCCGACGATGGCTCAGACCTTCCGCAACGAAGGGTATCAGGCCTATGCCGTGGGCAAACTCCACGTGCACCCGCAGCGGGACCGGATTGGCTTCGATGATGTGCTGCTCGCCGAGGAGGGGCGCACTCAGTGGGGGGTCGAAGATGACTTCGAAGCCTATCTGCGAGGGCAGGGACTGGGAGGGCAGCAGTTTCTGCACGGGATGGGGAACAACGAGTATGTGAACCGACCGTGGCACCTGTCGGAAGAGCACCATGTGACGAACTGGACGACCCGCGAGATGTCCCGGATGATCAAGCGCCGAGATCCGAGTCGTCCGGGTTTCTGGTATCTGTCCTACTGTCATCCGCATCCACCCCTGGTTCCACTGCGGGACTACTTGGATATCTATCGCCAGCGTCCCATCGATACACCGAGTATGGGCTCCTGGGCCGACGATGCGGATACACTACCCTACGCGCTGCGTGGTCGTCGTGCTGAGGGTGAGCGGTTCTCCGACCACGACGAGGCGAGTGCACGGCGTGCGTTCTATGCATTGTGCACTCATATCGATCATCAGATCCGGGTTGTGATCGGTACCTTGCGCGAAGAGGGATTGCTGGAGAACACGATCATCCTCTTCAGCTCCGATCACGGTGATATGTTGGGGAAGCACGGGTTGTGGGCAAAGCGGCTCTTCTACGAAGAGTCAGCTCAGATCCCGATGATTCTCACCGGAACGGCCGCGCAGCAGGGGATGGTCGGTTGTGACCGTGTCGATCCACGTCTCGTCGGCTGGCAGGATGTGATGCCGACCCTGCTGAGTCTGGCCGGGATTCCTGTCCCCGACCACGTAGAGGGCCTGTCGATGGTGGGCGAGTCACGGCGCTCGAGTTTATATGGCGAGATCGGGGAAGCGGCCACGGCAACGCGCATGATGCACGATGGCCGCCACAAACTCATCTACTATCCCGTGGGCAATGTGAGCCAACTCTTCGACCTGCAAGAGGATCCGCAGGAGCTAACTGATGTCGCCGGTGACGAAGCCTATGCGGGCACGTTGCGAGAATTGAAGGAGGCGCTGGTGGCCGAGTTTTATGGCGGTGACCTGGATTGGCTGAAAGACGGGCGACTGGTGGGTTGTGAAGACCTCGACTGGTCGCCTTCCGCGAACCGCGGGTTGAGTGGCCAGCGTGGTCTGCACTGACCGACCTGTACAGCCTACCCGCTTTTTCTGCTCAGGCATGCCTAGCTGGGCTTTCCTTCTATTGGGCTTTCTTGATCGCGTGCCCGCCGAACTGGTTTCGCATGGCGGAGAGCAACCGGTCCCCAAAGCCGACCTCGTCTCGTGATCGCAAACGCGCCAGCAGGGAGTGGGTGATCACCGGCGCGGGGACATCAAGATCGATCGCCTCCGCCACCGTCCAGCGACCTTCACCAGAGTCTGAGACGAAGGGCGCGATGTCAGCCAACTCGCTGTCCTGATTCAGTGCCTCTGACGTCAGGTCGAGGAGCCACGACCGCACCACAGAGCCATGGCGCCAGATCTCGGCAATCTGATGAAGGTCGAGATCGAACTCCTCCTTCTTCTTCAAGATGGCAAACCCCTCGGCGAAGGCCTGCATCATTCCGTATTCGATCCCATTGTGGATCATCTTCGTGAAGTGACCAGCCCCGGTGGCCCCCACGTGTCCCCAGCCCAATTCAGATGAGGGTGCGAGGGACTCGAAGATGGGAGACAAGGCCTTCACCGCCTCGTCTTCTCCGCCGATCATCAGGCTGTATCCCTCCTTGATCCCCCAAACGCCGCCGCTGGTTCCCACATCGACGAAGTGCAGGCCTCGTTCCCCCAGGACACGTCCACGGCGTACGGTCTCGCCGTAATTGCTGTTGCCACCATCGATGATCGTGTCACCCGGTTCCATCAATTCAGCCAGGGACATGACGGATTCCTCCGTCGGGTCTCCGGAGGGGACCATGATCCATACCACGCGTGGAGCCGGCAGGGCATCCACGACCTGCTGGAGTGTCGAAGCTCCTTCTGCGCTACCTGCCTGGGCCGTCTTCACCGCCTCGTCATCGCGGTCGTAGACGACGATCTGATGTCCTGCCGCCAGCAGACGCGTGGTCATGTTTGCTCCCATCCGTCCCAGTCCGATCATGCCAAGTCGCATCTGCTTACTACTCCGTAGCTGTGGGTTGTTGGATTGCCTGGTCGAGGGTCGTGCACAAGGTTCGCAGTGCCGCGTCGATCTGTGTGCCGAGATGAAAACGCACGACCTGTCTGCCGCCCTGCCGCAAGGCCTGCGCATCACCGAGGGCTTGCGCGGCCTTGAGGACGCCAAAACTCATCGAACTCTCGTCTGTTTCAGTTGAATCGGGAATACCTAGATCGATCGTATCGTCGCACGTGAGTTGCACGAAGAATCCGGTACCACCATCGCCCTTGTGGAGTTGCCCCGTCGAATGCAGGAACTGCGGGCCATATCCCGCGGTCGTTGCCCTTCGTGTTGCAGACCGAATCCCGTGTCGCAGGTGCTGCAACGCCGTGTGTGTTTTCTCAGAAGGCGGCAGATAGGCCTGCAGGGCGTAGTAAGACGTGGAAGGTGACGCCGAACGCAGGATCTGCTGCAATACATCCAGGAGGGTCGAACCTGCCACGTCACCCATGATCGTGATTCCCTGGTCCGTGAGCGTCGCCTGTTCCGATGGCAGCTCACCTGTCTCCTGGTAGGTGCTCACCATGGATCGAGCTTGGATCTTGGCCGATTCCACGTCCGGTTGGTCGAAGGGGTTGATCTCGAGCACATGTCCGGCAATGATCGTGGCGATTTCCCAGCCGATCAGTTCAGCGCCCAGATCGTTCTTCGTCTGTAGCTCGAAATGGGCGACGGGATGTCCCGCCTTCCCCAGGGTCGCCAATGGCTGTTGCTCCATGGACTCCGAACTCAACTGGCTGGCTACGAAGATCCGGTCGTCACCGTACACATCTGGTGTTCCCAGGGCCTCACCATCAACGGGGAGGATCCCTCGTTCCCGTTTGCCTGTACTCTCAGCAACCAACTGCTCGACCCAGACGCCGATGGGGTTCAGCGTCGATGAACTGACGAGGGTGAGCTTGTCACGTCCCTCCCGAGCGGCTACTCCGAGAAGGGCACCCATTACCACCGACGGGGTCTGCACCGTCAGCTCCGCCAATTCTTCAAGCGCCTGCTGGGCGGACACCAAGAGGACGCCGATATCGATTCCGCACAGGGCCGCTGGAACGAGACCAAACATAGACAGCGCCGAATACCGACCGCCGATGTCTGGATCGTTGAGAAAGATGTGGCGGAAGGACAACTCCTGGGCCAGATCCGCCAGCCCGCTGCCCGGATCGGTGATGGCGACAAAGTGGTCTCCTGGATCCCTACCGAGATCGGCGGCGGCCCTTCTATAGGCAGCCTTCAGGAAAGACAGCGTCTCCACTGTGCCGCCAGATTTCGTCGCAGGGATGTAGAGGGTTGTCGATGGGGCGCTGGCTGCGAAGGCGGCCAGTACAGCGGTCGGGTCCGTGCTGTCCAGTACGCGCACGTCGATGAACCCATCGGCCACGCCAAAGACCTGTCGGAAGACTTCAGGGGCCAGGCTGGATCCACCCATTCCGAGCAGCAACGCGTGTGTGAAGCCGGCCTCCCGCGCCTGGGAGACGAAGGCCTGCATCGCGGAGATCTCATCCATCATGACGCGAGGACTGTCGAGCCACCCCAGCCGATTGGCGATCTCATCCGGCTCCGGTCCCCAGACCGTGTGATCGCGTTGCAGAAGGCGCTCGACGATGCGGTCCTGTTCCAGCTGTTTGAGGGTGTGTTCGACGCGTTTGGCCAGCGGGCCATCATCGATGTTCGGGTGTTTCCACGACATGCGGTTCGGTGTCCTTCGCCCTTAGGAGGATGGCGTTGGGAACCTACTGTGCTGCTGTTGATCGTGCCATGGGGAGCTTGAAAGGGCCTTGAAGGCCTTCTATCTTCGTCGGCTGACATCTTGTGCAAACTGCGACCCGATTCCCGTGCGACAGCCGCCTGCGAGACGGACGGAAAACGGATCCTGATCCCTCTGAGGAGCCTCCATGTGTGACCTGCCTGCCGCGTGGCAACGGGACTTTGACGTGTACGATCGCATCGAAGAGCTGGGAATCGATCTGAAGAGCAAGGAGGATGTCATTCCTGCGCCCTCTGGCCGACGGATCTGCATGCTCACATTTACACCAGCGGGCCTGCTGTTTACCTCGGGCACCGGTGGGGGACGCGGCGCGATCACCAATGATGATGGTGATGTGGAGCGGGGTTACGAGGCTGGGCGAGACGCGGGAATCAACCATCTACGGGTCCTCCATTGGGGTTTGCACCCCGAGGGAACGCTAAATGACATCTGGTACTGCGTGAAGTGTATTGGCATGGTCAACTCTGCCGGTGGTGGTGCGTTCTCGAAATCGCCACGTGTCGTGGATGGCTACACGAAGGTGTTCCATGACGTATTGGGAGGTCCTCAGTCGCAGTTCGCCGAGGATGGGAGCGACACCTCCTTCTCTGGCTGGCATGCGCGTTCGGCCGTGGCCGGTTTCGATCTGCCAGGACATGTGGCCATTGAACCGGAGATGATCGTGCAGATCGATCCCGAATTGGCGACATCCATCATCCGCGCACGCGGACCACACGCCTGAGCCATCGATGGCCGTTTCTCTGTCTCGTCATGGCGAGACCTACTATATAGGTGGCGTTCCCGGTGTGCCCGATCTGGCCTGGTATCGAGAGCAGGATCGCTGGGCATCGAAGCCGGAGGCCCTGCCCGCTGGGGCCGAGAGCATCACCGTTGTGGAACTGCCGGACGACCTGCGCGAAGAACTGTTGGCCTTCGTCGCCCGCGCCGAAGTCATGGGGACCGGTCGACTTGATTCGGGGAACTGAATCGGTGGCGAACAAGACGTTGCTGCTGCTTGTGTTGGCGTTATGGGGCTGCTCGGGCTCAGATTCTGCCTCCATCGGCGAGGAAGAGGAGCCTGTAGAGCCGCACGTACTGGAGGGTTCGTGGACGACGACGGGTGTCGACGAGCGATATGGCGAGGCGACGGTGCAGATGAAGTTGGAGTCGATGGGGGACCTGGTCGTCAGCGTTGAGTTGACCGTGGGCGGTACCCTTCGATTTGCTGGCATGTGGTCGGTGGAAGGCCAGACCCTCCTCCTGTCTGGCGCCTATTTCGAGCCCGATGGGCATGCACAGGCGACGTGGTCGGTGGAGGGGGACAGTGTGATGGTATTGGAGGTCCGCGATGGCAATTCTCAGCGGTGGCGTCGAGAAAACTGAGATGCAGCGGGGGGAGGCTGGACACTCCAAGTCTTGTACAGGAGTGAGGCGGAGTGCCGACGCCGACGTCGGCACTCCGCCCGTTACCTTGTCTGACTAGACACTGACCACGGAGTTGTACGACCCGAACGGATTCGGCCGCTTCGCGTCGGCGGATGGATCCCACTCGTTGAACGAACCGGCCACACTGACCTGCCGGGCACATGCATGGATCTTGAAATCGACGCGCTTCTTGGACGGCTCGGCCGTGCGCGTCTTCGGCGCCTTCGATTTGTCGGCTGTCTTGCGTGACGGGAGTTTGGCGGCGGCCTGTGATTTCGAGGCCTTGCTGCGGGCGGGAGCCTTCTTGGCGGCGCCCTTTTTTCGTGCGGGTATTGCGAACCTCTCGTTTGAGAAATGAAGGATGGAGCCATAACTGACTCGAACGATCCAAGGGGGTCGCCACGTGAAGGTATGACATCAAGAATGAACGTCAAATGCATTGTGCCGCATTGATTTACAAGCTTGTCAAGAGAGGCGATCAATGACGCTCACCCCCGATCAGATCGAGGAGTTTCGCCAACAGGGCGTCCTTCGGGTCACATGTGTGTTTTCATCCGCAGATCTACAATCGGTCATCGACGAGGTGGCCGAGTTCATCGATCGTCGAGCCGTGGAACTGTCGGCGGAAGGAAAGGTGACGGATCTCCACAGGGACGAGCCTTTTGCCCGTCGTTATGCCCTGCTCTACGCCCAGAGTCAGGAGATGGGCAAAGGGCTCGATATCATGCAGCAGCTGGGACCCCGCATGTTCGAGTTTCTATTCCATCCGGGCTTGCTTGATGTGCTCCAGGCCCTGCTGGGGCCTGACCTCACCTGCAATCCGATCCAGCATCTGCGAGCCAAGCCACCCGATGAATTCGAGCCTCACACGGGACCCTCCTTCCACATGGCCCCTTGGCATCAAGACGCGGCGGTCATGATGCCCGAGGCAGAGGGGTCCGACGTCATCACCTGTTGGTTGCCGCTGCAAGAAGCGAAAGCCGACATGGGTTGCATGGAGGTCATCCCCGGCCTGGTAGACGATGGATACCTGCGCCATCAGAAGGCGGGGGGCACCACGATCGTTCCCGACCTGATGCCTTCGGATTCGCCGCGTGTGATGGAATGCGAGCAGGGGGATGTCATCCTCATGAGTCGTTTCACCCCCCATCGATCTCGCCCGAATATCTCGGATGCCTGCCGGTGGTCTCTCGATCTGAGGTATCAACCCACCGGTCAGCACACGGGCCGTACCGGGCATCCGGACTTCGTCGTCCGCTCGACAGATCCAACGCCTCTGATCGATCACCAGGCCTGGACGAAGCTGTGGAAGGACGCATTTGAGAACCCCAAGGGTACCGTGGGGCATCGAGCGGAGTGAACGACAACGTCTGATCGAATCGGGGCTCACGTGCATATCCGTCGCTCCAGGGCTATCTTTTTCGAAGAGATCCCCCCCTCACCCGCCGATTCGATGAATCCCAACGCGGCCACTGCCGCCGCCGCTGTTCTCGTCGCTGCCATCGTCACACTTCTGGCGATCGCAGCGAAACTGATTGTGGCCAACCTCAATCAACGGTCGAAGAAGTCATTTGCCGTCCAGGAGGTACGTCGCAAGGAGATCGCGAGTCGCTTGAAGGAGGTTCAACTCAAGCGGACCTCCGCCAGGGGCACGCTCGAATTCTGGGAACGTCGACGCACCGAGACCAAACAGCGTGTTTTTGACATGCGACGTGACGTGGAAGCTTACGTCGAGCAGATGGGGCCGCTGGAAGGCGAGGAAGGGTATACGCTGGAGGATGACGCCATGGTTGGAAGAGGAGGGCGGCTTTTTTACCCCCGACTCTGACGTGGACGCTACCGCATCCGACGACGAGGATCTCGAAATGCCTCGTGATGCCGCGGATGCCGAAGCCGATGAGGGCGATGGCGTGCTTGAAGAGCCCGACGTTCCCAGCACGAAAAACGCCTCAACCGAGGCGGATCAAAACGACGCCGCAGGCGGCGAGCAAGCACAAGGCTGAGTCGTCAGACGCTTGACACTTTTGCCCCTCAGGAATACGGTAGTGATGTCATTTCGGCCGCTTTAGCTCAATTGGTAGAGCTCCTGATTTGTAATCAGGTGGTTGAGGGTTCGAGTCCCTTGGGCGGCTCCATTTTAAGTTGTTGTTAAAAAAAGAGGTTGTGCGGATCGACCAAATCCGTGCAACCTCTTTTTATTACGCCGTGCCCCTTCTGTGCCCCATTGTACCAACATGACATCTGACTGATATGATCATGTACCCTCGCAGAACCGTTCCTTACTTACGTGACAGGTAAGGAGTTTTCGAAGAGTTCCAACGTCTGCCTCTGCAAGGGGCCATTGCCCCACGCCAATGCGGTCCAGATTCCGGAGCCCCCTCGAGCCGAGACCTACGGCGAGTGGCTTGCTCAGCGCCGGTAATCGCCCGCTCCGGGCGAGCAGTTAAACTGACGTGCCGCGTTCATGGCCCAGGCCGATCGGTTCGGTCTGACCCTGACCAATCCTGGGTGCTTGACCACACTAGCCATCACTCATTCCGTACAGACCTACATGCCCACACGAAAAAAGAGAGGATATGTGTGGAGGCTCTGTTTGAGTACCGCCTCGATATCGAGAGCACGAGAACTGTATTCACCGGGACATGGCTGACATGAAGAAAATCCTTATTGGCGCTCACCGGGGCGCCATGTGTCATGCCCCCGAAAACAGTCTGGCCGCCTTCGAGAAAGCCATCGACTTCGGCACGTATCGGATCGAGTGTGACATCCGCCAAACCAAGGACGGGCATCTGGTCATGATGCACGACGCCTCCGTCGACCGCACGACGGATGGTACGGGGGCCGTTGCCGAGATGAGCCTCGAGGATCTTAAGCGACTGCGCCTGGGGTCTGAGAACGTGCCGACCCTGGCCGAGTCATTGACGTGCGTCAAGGGGCGCTGCCTCATGCTGCTGGAACTGAAGGATGAAGGCATCGCCGCCGACGTCGTGCGTGCTGTGGAAGCTGCGGACATGATCGGGGACTGCACATTGATCTCGTTCAGTGAAGACAATCTGCTCGAGGCGCGACGGGCCAACCCAGAGGTTCTGATCGGATTCTTCCACCTGGAGCCGA